>OLOJ01002902.1_pt1 | contig 13003 bp, 10 predicted proteins | sample 1672251 | NCBI WGS metagenome assembly OLOJ01 (sample SAMEA3136664, study PRJEB25190) | human gut metagenome | biome: human gut; feature: human-associated habitat; material: faeces | place: Austria | collected 2013 | reverse complement strand
GGCCATGGCCTCGCCGATGGCCCGGCCCACGCCCAGGACGATGGCGGTGGCCACGCCGCTGCGGGCGGCGGGAACGGTCACGCGGAAGACCGTCTCCAGATGGGTGGCACCCAGGGCCAGGGAGGCCTGCTCATAGTCCTCCGGCACGGCCCGCAGGGCCGTCTCCGAGACGCTGATGATGGAGGGCAGGATCATGATCGCCAGGACCAGGATCGCCGCCAGCAGGCAGGCACCGGAGGAAAGACCGAAGGCCTTCTGGATGCCGGGGACCAGAATGATCATGCCCACCAGGCCGTAGACCACGGAGGGGATGCCCGCCAGCAGCTCCACGGCGGTGTGGAGGATGGCAGCCATCCTGGGGTTGGCCACCTTGGCCAGGTAGATGGCGGTCATGAGCCCCACCGGCACCCCGATGAGCACGGCCCCGGCGGTGCCGTAGACCGAGGTCAGGAGGAAGGGCAGGATGCCGTAGGAGGGGTCCGCCGCCGTGGGGGCCCAGGTCTGCCCCAGCAGGAACTTGCCTAAGCCGATCTCCTGTATGGCGGGCAGGCCGGAGAGGATGAGGTACACGCTGATGCACAGCACAAAGGCCACAGCCACAATGCCGCACAGCAGGAAGAGCAGATGCATGAACCGCTCCAGAACATCCTTCGCGCCCTTGGTCTTGGGGCCGCCCTGCGCCCCCTCGCCGCTCTGGGAGGCGGCGGAGGGGGCGGCGGGAGAAGAGGGGGCGGAAAGGTTGGGATGTAACGTCTTTTCCATAAAAACCACCTAGCTTCCAATCACGTTTCGCTGTGTTTCGTCGTTCTGTCTTACTTGGCGACAGGCACGGCACCGGCGCTGCGGATCAGGTCGTTTGCGGCGGGGGAGGTGGCGTAGTCGAAGAAGGCCTGGGCTGCTTCGGACAGGGGGGTGTCGTTCTTGGTCACCAGGACGAAGGGACGCTGGATCTGATAGGTCCCGTCGAGCACGGTCTCCTCGGTGCAGGCCACGCCGCCGACGGTCAGGGCCTTGATGCCGTCCTTGCCCTCCACGGCGGAGAGGGAGGCGTAGCCGATGGCGTTGGGGCTGTTCTTCACGGCCTCGATGACGGCGCCGGTGGAGGTCAGCTCCTGGCTGAGCTTGCACTTGTCCTTGGTGTCGGTGATGGACTCGAAGCCGTCGCGGGTGCCGGAGTTGGCCTCACGGCCGATGCAGGCGATCTCGGCGTCCGCGCCGCCCACGTCCTTCCAGTTGGTGATCTGGCCGGAGAAGATCTGGCCGATCTGCTCCACGGAGAGGTCAGAGACCTGGCTGTCGGCGTTGACGATCACGGCGATGCCGTCCAGGGCGACGGTGGTGCCGGTCAGGCCTGCGCTGGTCTCCTCGTCCTTCAGGGCGCGGGAGGAAAGGCCGATGTCAGTGGTGCCGTTGGTCACGGCCTCGATGCCGGCACCGGAGCCGGTGGCGTCATAGGAGACGGTGACCTGACCGTCGTTGTCCTTCTGGAACTGCTCCTTCAGGCTGCCGATGACCTTCTCCATGGAGGTGGAGCCGTTGGTGGAGACGGTGCCGCTGACCACGGCGGTGGTGCTGGCCTCGCTGCCGCTGTTGTCGGCGGGGGCGCTGGTGTCGGTGGAGTCGTTGCCGCCGCCGCACCCGGCCAGAGTCAGGGCCAGGACCGCAGACGCGGCGAAGATGCTCAGAGCAGATTTTGCGTTTCTTTTCATGATTCCATTCCTCGTTTCTTTCAGTGTTGTGTTTGTTCTTTGCTTTCTACGGTGTTTAGTGTAGTCGGCCAGGGTTAAAGGAAAAACCAAAGAACAGTTAAAGTTTGGTGAAATACGGGAATTTTTTCGGGCATAAAAAAGGCTCCCCGGAACGGGGAGCTGTCAGCGAAGCTGACTGAGGGGTTGTCCCCGAAGGGGCAAACCACTTGCCAGAATGCTTTTCTTGCAAATTTCGACAAAATCTGCTAAACTAAGAGTGCCCTGTCAAAAGGGCCGGAAAGATGCGTTGTTACGAAAAGTGGTTGGCTCACCCCGCACAAATTTTACGTGCGAAAGGGGGTGAGGCTGGAGTGGACAGATTTCTTTTGAAATTTCTGGTGTGCGTGGCGTTCTTAGCGCTGGCACTTTCCATAAAAGCGTGCTGACCGCTTGGGTTCCAGCCAAACGGTCAGCATAAATAATATGCAGATTTGTTAGAGCTAACCGCTAGTAACGGCGCTCTTTCTGTTTTTATGATACCAAGTCTCCCCCACTTTGTCAAGTCTATCTCACACCAGCTGCTGCTCGTTGATGATGAGCTTGAATTGCAGGCCCAGCGTCTCCGCCGCCCGTCTGCACAGGGTCATCCGGTTGAGGAAAATTTCAAAGTAATCCATGACAGAGCCATAGCGCGTGTCGATGTGCAGCTTGAGCTTGATGAGGGTCTTGCTCTCGTTGATCTTCAGCTCGGCCTTGGTGACGGAATAGTTCACCCGGTCATGGATGTCAAAGGTGCTCTTGTCCTGGTTGCGGACACGGCTGCGGCGCACGTCGGACTTATCCGCCAGAATGAGCGCGGCGGCCATGGGGCTTACGGGTCTGCCGGTGCCCTCGTCGTGGTTGCCGATGGCGGTGACGATCTCCGCGATCTCCTGGGCGGGCAGGTGCATGTGGTCCAGGATACGGAAGGCCATGACGGCCCCGCTCTGGGAGTGGTCGATGCGGTTGACCAGGTTGCCGATGTCGTGGAGATAGCCCGCGATCTGGGCCAGCTCCACCTCACGGGCGGGATAGCCCAGGGTCTCTAAGATATAACGGCTGTTCTCCGCCACGAGGCCCACGTGGGCAAAGCTGTGCTCGGTGAAGCCCAGCGCGATGAGGGACTCGTCTGCTTTTTTAATATAGGTACGGATGTCGGGATCCTGCTTGATCTGCTCAAACGTGACCTGTTTGGTGTTCTGATTCATGTTCATAGATTCGATGCCTCCTTTGGGAAGGAAATGGTGATGGTGGTGCCCACGCCCGGCTCACTGTCCAGGGAGACTCTGGCGTGGTGGAACTGGGCCCCGTGCTTGACGATGGACAGGCCCAGGCCGGTGCCCCCGATCTTGCGGGAGTGGCTCTTGTCCACCCGGTAGAAGCGCTCGAAAACGCGCTCCTGCTGGGCCTTGGGGATGCCGATGCCGGTGTCCTGCACGGACAGCACGGCTTGCTGCTCGTCGCCGGAGATCTTGACGGTGACGGAGCCCTGGTCTTTGTTGTATTTGATGGCGTTCTCGCAGAGATTGTAGACCATCTCGTGGAGGATCCGCCAGACGCCGTGGATCTTCTGCCCCTTGCCCTCGATGTGCAGGGCGATGCCCCGCTGGTCCGCGATGGGGCGCAGGTCGCTGAGGACCTTGCGGGCCAGGCCGTAGAGATCCACGTCCTCCTGCTCCAGGTCCTCCGAGCCCTCGTCCAGGCGGGAGAGCTTCATGATGTCCTCCACCAGCGCGATGAGCTGCTGGCACTCCTTATAAATATCCCCGGCAAACTCCTGCATGGTCTCCGGGTCCACCAGCCCCTCCTTCATCAGCTCGGCAAAGCCGGAGATGGACGTGAGGGGCGTTTTCAGCTCATGGGAGACGTTGGCGGAAAACTCCCGGCGCAGGCTCTCGCGCTGTTCCCGCTCGGTCACGTTCACCATGAGGATGACGGCCCCGGTGACCTGGCCGTTGGCAATGACGGGGTTGGCGAGGATCTCAATGACCTGCTCCCCCAGGTCCATGAGGGACTGGGCGTGGTGCCCCGCCAGGGCGCGGCCGGCGGCCACGCGAATTTCCCGGCGGCAGTCCTCTTGCAGGTCCTCCGGCTTCTCCTCCTGCCCCAGCAGGGCCATGGCCCCCTGGTTGCTGGAGAGGATGTGGTACTGCCCGTCGAGCAGCAGCACACCCTCGTTCATGTTCTCGGCCAGGGCCGTAAACTCCCGCTGGCGGCGCTGCAAGGCCTCCATCTGCTGGTGGATGGTGCGGTTCTGCTCCCGCAGGCGGCTGACCAGGGGGAAGAGCTCTTGATCGGTCTCGTCGGCCCGCGGGTCTTCCAGGTCGATGCTGTTGATGGGCTTTGTGATCTGCCGCGCCAGGCGGGAGGCCAGCAGCGCAGAGATGAGGGCGGCCAGCACCAGGATCAGCAGCACCGGCTGCAGCACGCCCAGCAAAATGACCCCCATCGTCGTCTGCACGCTGGCCAGACGCAGGACGGTCCCGTCGTCCAGGCGGACGGCGTAGTAGAGCGTCTTTTGCAGCAGCGTGTCGGACAGGTGCTTGCTCTGGCCGCTGCCCTCCTGTTCCGCCTGCCGGATCTCGGCCCGGTCGGCGTGGTTCTCCATGGTGGCGGGGTCAGCCACGCTGTCGTAGAGGACGGTGCCGTCCTTGGCCACCCAGGTCAGGCGCTCCTGCGTGCCGGTCAAGGTGGTCAGATAGTCCTTGCCGGACTGCTCCAGGCCGTGGCGGACGTAGCACATCTCCTGCCGCATCTCGGCGTAAACGGTCTGCTCGTGCTTGTTGGTCATGACCACCAGGAACAGGGCCGTGCAGAGGACCATCATGGCCAGGCCCACCAGGAAGCAGCTGCGGAAAATTTTTCCCGTCATGCTCCCAGAAACAGTCCGCAGCAGAGCACCAGCACCAGCACCTCTACCAGCAGATAGTTCTGAAATATTTTCTTTCTCATTTGCTTCCTTCCAGCTTATAGCCCACGCCCCGGACCGTCTCAATGTAGTGTCCGGCGGGGCCGAGCTTGGTGCGAAGGGTCCGCACGTGGACGTCCAGCGTCCGGTTCTCCCGGCTGAACTCCTGGCCCCACACGCCGTCCATGATGGCGTCGCGGGTCATGGCCATGCCCTGGTGCTCCAACAGCAGGCAGAGCAGCTCAAACTCCTTGTTCGTCAGGGAGACTTCCTCGCCGTCCACCTTGACCACGTGGCGCTTGGGGCTGACGAAAAGCGCACCGATCTGATAGTCGTTGTTTTCCTCCCTGCTCTCCGTCCGGCGCAGGACGGCCCGGACGCGGGCCACCAGCTCCATCATGCCGAAGGGCTTGGAGATGAAATCATCCGCGCCGCTGTCCAGGCCCACGACCCGGTCATACTCCGTGTTCTTGGCCGTGAGCATGATGACGGGCAGCTTCTTCGTCCCCGCCGCCGCCCGGAGCTTTTGCAGGATGGTCAGGCCGTCCTCCTCCGGGAGCATGATGTCCAGCAGGACCAGGTCGGGCTGGGCCTGGCCCATGGCCTTCCAGAACTCCGCCGGGCGCTCGAAGCCCTTGGCCTCATAGCCCTGGCTGTTCAGGGCGTAGATGACCAGCTTGCGGATGCTGTCGTCGTCTTCCAATAAATAAATCAAGTCCATCATAGGGTTCCCCTCTTCTCTCATTTAACCTTTCTTTCACCCCCAGTCTAGCGGAGGGATGTAAAATGAACAACCCTCTCTGTGTTAAATTTTTGTTAAATAGAAGGACGCTTCCCCCCCGTCCAGGGCACAAAAACGTACCTTTCCCCCCTCCTCCACCAAAATTTCCTGTAATTTGGTAAACAAGAGGGGGCGGTCCACGGCCTCCGGGGAAACGCCCAGCTGCGCTGCCACGGCAAGGCGGAGCCGGTCGGCCCGGATGGTGTGCGGGGTGCAGGCCGTTTTCGATTTGCGGCGGTGGGTGGAGCAGGTGTAGTAGACAAAACCCTTGGCCGTCTTGCGGCTCATGGCCCCACCGCACCCGGCGCAGCGGAGCAGGCCCGCGAAGAGGTGGGGCGAAGCCTCCCCCGGCGGGCGGCGGGCGGGCTGGCGCAGTCTCGTCTGGACTTGCTGAAATACTTCCGGTGGAACGAGGGGCGGGTGGGTGTTCGGGACGACGAACCACGCCCCTTCCGGCACGGCCCGCGTCTCGTGGACTTTATAGCTCACCACCTCCTGTCTGCCCTGGACCATCGTCCCGGCGTAGACGGGATTTTTTAACAGGCGCCCGATGCTCCCGGCGGACCAAAGGCCGTCCCCCGCCTGGCCGGGGCGGCGATAGTGCAGCCCTTGGGCGGTCTTATAGGCCGTGGGGTTGGGGACGTGGGCTTCGTTGAGCTTTTGGGCGATGCCCCCCTGCCCCAGCCCCTGGGCGTACCATTGAAACACTTGCCGCACGACCTGCGCCGCCGCCGGGTCGGGCACCAGCGCATGTTTGTTCTCCGGGTCCTTGGCGTAGCCATACGGGGCAAAGGACCCGATGAACTCCCCCCGCCGCCGCTTCATGTCCAGCGTGCGGCGCACGTCGGCGGAGGTCTTGGCGGCGTAGCGATCGTTCAGGATCCCGTTGATGGGAATTTCCAGTCCCCACTGCACGGCGTCGGGGTGTAAGTAGCTGTCCACCCTGGGACTGCCCAGGGCGATGAAGCGGGTCCGGTGTCTGGGAAAAAACTCCTCCAGATAATACCCCTGGTCGGCGTAGTTGCGAAAAGCGCGGGAGAGGGTCTTGCAGAGGACACAGTTGACCTTCCCCCGTTCTACGTCCCGGATGAGGGACTGAAAGGCAGGGCGGCTGTCGTCGGTGCCGGTGCGGCCGTCGTCGGTGTAGACCTGGGTGAGGGTCCAGGGGTCCTGGAACTCGTGGTTCAGGTAGTCGAGCAAGATCGCCCGCTGGTTGGCGATGCTGGCGCTCTCCCGGCGGGCGTCCTCCTTCGAGAGGCGTAAATAAACCCCCACCTGCCAGAGGTGGGGGGTGTGGGTCGTCGGCATGGGTGCATCCCCCCTTGGGAGAGGGTATGCGGGGGGTGATCACTCTAACCCCCCCAAGGTCATCTCCGCCCAGGAGTAGTTGCTCATATACTCCCCTCGGAACGCCCCCTCGTCGCCATCCAGATAATGGTAGTAATCGCAGTCCACCCGCTCCGGGTCCACGGCGATGAGGTCCCGCTGCTTGCGGATGACGGCGGACTGATCCAGGGCGGCCAGGGTGGTGCGCAGGTCGGCGATGAGGCTGCGGAGCTGGCTACGGACGCCGGGGGTGTCGGGGCGGCCCTCCCAGAGGATGGAGACCAGCTCCCCCATGGTGCTGCCCGCGCCCCGGCGGTCGATGAGGTAGGCGAACAGCTCCCGCGTGCGGGTGCGATGGAAGCGGACGGGCTGGCCCCGGTAAAAGACGGCGAAGTTGCCAAAGGTCTGGACCCGAAGCTTTTCGGGTGTCTCCGCCGGGGGGTAGCGCAGGTCGGACAGCTCGGCGGCCACCTGCTCGTCCGAGACCGGGTGGAGCAGGTAGCCGCTGGCGTGGAGGGGGAAGGTCTCCCGAAAGGCGTCGGGGTCGGACGCCATGAAGATGAGGTTCGTGCGGGGGCGGCGCTGCCGCAGCGTCTGGGCCAGGGCCAGGCCGGGGCCGTCGGCGGGAAGAAAGACGGCGTCTGCCGCCGGTCCGTGCCGGTCCAGCCAGGCCTCCAGGGCCTGGGGGGAAAGGAAGGTGTGCAGCTCCCCCGTGGGGCAGACCCGGCGGAGGGTCGCCGTCAGCGCCGCCAGGCGCGTCCAGTCGGGTTCGGCGGCGAGGATACGCATGGGTGAGGCCCCCTCTCTTATTTCAGCCAGGCGGAGTTCGTGTCGCTGACGAGGTTGTCCACGCCGTACAAATACAGGATCTTATCCACGCGATGCTCGGAGACGAATTTCGTCAGGTCGTCCCGGTAATAGCGCAGGTCCACCAGATAGATGCTCTGGTAGTTGGCCGCCAGGAAGGTGCTGAAGCAGTGGGCGTAGGAGTCCCGGATGACGAGGACGCTCCCCTCCTCCGCGCTGGGGTTGGAGATGTTCACCAGGCTGTGGTTGCCGTCCAGGAAGACGGGGTACTTGTCGATCTCCTCCAGGTGCTTGGGGAAGTAGAGGCTGTCGGAGTAAATGGGGTCGGCGCTGCCGTCCCGGAGGGTGACCTTGGTCTGGATGCCGCTGTCCCAGACCTCCACGGTGTCGGGCTTTGTGAACCAGTAGCCGCTGCCGGACCAGGTGGTGCCGTAGAAGCCGTCGGTGGCGGTGACCTGGTAGGCGTCGCGGGAGAGATAGGCCCGGCCCTGGTCGATCTGGTAGGCGCGGTAGAGCAGGTAGTTGCCCAGGGAGGTCAGGTGGTGGTCCGTGCGGTAGCAGACCTGACCGCCCTCGGCGATGCCCTCCTTCAGGGCGTCGCGCACGTCAATGATCTTCGTGTAGTGCAGGATCTCGCCGGCCTTTTCATACAGCATGTCGTCGTCATATTCCCCGTGGAAGGCGGGCAGCTTGTTTTCCATCAGGTAGCCCGTGGAGGGGACCATGATGATGTCGGCGGGGAGACCCAGGCTCTGGGCGAACTGGTCAAAGCGGGTGAGGTTATTCGTAAAGACCTCTTCGTTGTAGGGCTTGGGGGCGTTGATGAGGTAGCCGTCCTTGCCGTGGTAGATGCTCTGGGCGGCGTTGCGGCCGGTGGCCAGGTTCCAATAGGCGTTCACGCCCACGAAGAAATCCCGGCCGGGGATCTGGTCGGCGGTGAATTCCTCCAGCTCCTCCTGGGTCTTGCCCTTGAGGATGTTGGAGACGCTGATCTCCGGGCGCTCGGCGAGGTACCGCTTCTCGTTGACGGAATAGTCCTTGTCCGGCCCGAAGAAGAGGAGCAGCGCCAGGATGCCCAGCACGATCAGGAAGACCAGGGAGGGCAGGAAGTGATAGAGTTCTTTTTTGTTCATAGGAAACAGCCTCCCTTAGAAACGGAAATACAGGAAGGGGTTGTAGCTGCTGCTGACGAGGCTCGCGATGCACAGCAGCAGACCGGCCAGACAGAGCACGCCCTCGGCCAGGGGCATGGCCTTTTTGCCCTCCAGCTTGTCCCAGACCTTCTTGGCCAGGGGGGTCGAGCCGACCACGCCCAGCAGGAACATCCCCACCCAGGGCAGCACGGCGTTGGCCCCGCCCATGGTCCCCGCGCCGCCGGCGAACATGACCTTGAGGTAGGCCAGGGCGGTGGAGAGGTCCGGGGAGGCGAAGAAGACCCACCCGATGATCACGATGACCATGGCGTAGAGATGCTGGAAGACGGCGGGCAGGCGCTTGATATACTTGCCCAGGACCAGCTTCTCGATGAGCAGGAGCACGCCGTAATAGAACCCCCAGAAGAGGAAGTTCCACCCGGCCCCGTGCCAGAAGCCCGTGAGCGCCCAGACGATGAGAATATTCACGCACTGGCGGATTTTCCCGCAGCGGTTGCCGCCCAGGGGGATGTAGACATAATCCCGGAACCAGGTGGACAGGGAGATGTGCCAGCGCCGCCAGAACTCGGTCACGCTCTTGGAGATATAGGGGTAATCGAAGTTGATGCAGAACTCGAAGCCCAGCATCCGGCCCAGGCCGCGGGCCATGTCGGAGTAACCGGCAAAGTCAAAGTAGATTTGCAGGGTGTAGGCGCAGGCCCCCGCCCAGGCCCCCAGCATCCCGGCGGCCACGGGGTCGGCGGACATGGTGTCCCAGAGCATGCCGAACTGGTTGGCCAGCAGGACCTTTTTCGCCATGCCGACCATGAACAGGCGCACGCCGGAGTTGAACATGGTGGGCGTCTCGTGGCGGGAGATGAGCTGGTCGTTCACGTCCTTGTAGCGGACGATGGGACCGGCGATGAGCTGCGGGAAGAGGGAGATGTAGCAGGCGAAGTTCACCAGGCTGTGGGAGGCCTCGCAGTCGTCCCAATACACGTCGATGAGGTAGGACACGGCCTGGAAGGTGTAGAAGGAGATGCCGATGGGCAGGGCGATGCTCACGTCCGGCAGGCCGGAGAAGGCCGGGATCTGCTTGAGCGTCCCGACGAACAGGCCCGCATACTTGAACACACCCAGGGCCGCCAGGTCAATGACGATGCCGAGGATCAGAACGACACGCTTGCGGGTCCGGGTGGGCTGCTTTTCGATGAGGACGCCGCCGAAGTAGTTGACCAGGATGGACCCGATCATGATCAGAACATAGACCGGCTCACCGTAGGCATAGAAGACCAGGTTGGCCAGCAGAAGGAAGAAGTTCCTGAACTGGAAGGGTAGGATGTGGCTGACCAGCAGGACCACCAGCAGGAACAAAAGCAGGAAGGGTAAGCTAGAAAATACCATAGATGTTGATTTCTCCCGTGATATTCGTGTAGACTGCAAGACTGCCGGGCCACCCAACGGGGCACCCGGCAGTCCTCGAATCATTCTCTCTGGTCAGAGCGCCAGGTCTCGTTAGCCCACAGCGTTCTGGAAGGCAGACACCATCTCGTCATAGTGGGAAGAGAAGAACATGCCCACATAGTTGCCGCTGGTGACGACCTCGCACTTTTTGGCCAGGGCTTCGCTGTCGGGGTCATAGGAAGCGGCCTGGTCAGCGATGGCAGACAGACGGTTGGTCAGCTTGGACGCCACGTCCTGGGCGGCAGCGGCGTCGGTGGCCTCGACCATGACGATCTCGTCGGGGAAGGCGGTGCCGACGGTGGCGTTGAAGCTGGCGGAAGAGGTCACCTGGTCGGCGGTGATGCCGTAGGTGCTCTCCAGGCCGGCGGTCTCCACGGGCAGGGTGTCGGTGTAGCCGCAGTCGGCGATGAGCTGGTCGCGCAGGGCAGCCAGGTCGACAGAGCCGGTGGTGGCGCCGTTGGTCTGGGCCGCGTCGCCGTTGTCGGCGGGCTGGGTGGTGCTGGGCTGGTCGGTGGTCTGGTTGTCGTCGGCGGTGTTCTTATCGCCGCAGGCGGCCAGGGACAGGACCAGCACCAGGGTCAGCAGCAGGGCTGTTAGAGATGCAAAGCGTTTCATACTTCCTTATCCTCCTAGTAAATCAAATACTGGTATATCTTACTTCAGCGCCTCCGGCACATGGGTCAGCAGATAGTTGGCCCAGGCGGCGGCACCGTCGTAATTGAAATGGATGCCCATGGCCTTGTCCCCGCTGTACTCGGCCTTCAGGGCGCCGGCGTCGCCGGTGACGGCTTCGGCGACGTTGACGTAATACCACTGCTTTTCCTGGCAGATGGCTTTCATCTTCTCGTTGAACTCCTGGATCGTGAAATTGTTCAAAGACCCGTCGGCGCGGGGGCTGTCGGCGGTCATGGGGGTGACGGATTCGATGAGCACGGCGATGCCGGGAGACTTCTCCTGGATCTTGCTCACTAAGGTTACCAAATCTTGGGATACTCTGTCAACCCCTGAAGCGATACAATTCATGCCCAGCATCAAATAAACTTTTTTGGCCCCGGAGGCGGCGATGCCGTCCTCGATGCGGGGGTGCTGCCCGGACCCGGCGGGGTATTCGGGCAGGCGCTCGTTGCCGGCCTGGTAGGACAGGGCGTTGGTCTGGCTCAGGCTCACGGAGCAGAAGAACTTGGCCTTGCCCAGCGTGCCGTAGCTGCTGTTGTAATTGGCCAGGGTGACGGAGACGGAGTCGCCGACGAAAGCGGCGTCGTCAAACCAGCCGGCGTCCACGGGGGCAGATTCCGGAACGGAGACGGTGTCTGCCGCTGCTTCCCCGTCCTGGCCGTCCTGGCCGTCCTGGCCGTCTTGATTTTCTTGGTTTTCTTGCGTGGTTTGGGTATCTTCGGGCGAAGTTGTCTCGCCGGTCTGGTTGGTGGTGCTGTCCTCCCCTGTCGGGTCGGTCGCGTCCTGGGCGGGGCCGCAGGCGGCCAGGGCCAGGAGAAGGGAGAGGGTCAGGACGGCGATGGTCCATCGTTTCCACTGCATGTTGGTTTGCTCCTTTCGCGCATCGCCGGGTCAGCAGATCACAGGAGCCGCGCGGGGATGTGGGTCAGCAGGTAGTTGACCCAGACCTTGGCCCCTTCGTAGGTAAAGTGCATGCCCATGCTGTTGTAATCGCTGCAATACTCTTTTTTCAGGAAGCCGTTCTCGTCCCGGAAGGCCTCGGCGACGTTGACGTAGTACCATTTGTTCTCTTCGCAGTAGGCCTTCATGGTCTCGTTGAACTCGTTGATCTTGCCGTTGTTGAGCTTTTCGGAGTAGCTCTTGCTCTTGTCCGCCATGGGGGTGACGGACTGGATGATGATCTGCACGTCCGGGTTCTTGTCCAGGATATTCTTGAGGATCATCATATAGTCGTTCGTGGAGCGCTCGATGCCGTAGGCGATGTTGTCCATGCCCAGCATGACGTAGACGTACTTCGCGCCGGTGGCGGCGACGCTGTCCTGAATGGCGGGCTTCTGGCCGGACCCCTTGGGGTACTCCGGCAGGATCTTGCCGGTGAGCATATTGGTGGGGCTCATGCTGCCGGCGCAGAGGAACTTCGCCTGGCCCAGGGCGCCGCTGGCGCCGCAGTAGGCCTCCAGGGTCATGGAGATGGAGTCGCCGATGAACACGGCGTTGTCAAAGAAGCTCACGGGGCCTGCCTCGGATGCGGGGACCAGGGCCTCGAACTGGATGTCGATGTAGTTGTCATAGAGGCTGTCGTAGGCCCCGGCGGTGAGGTCGACCGTCTCGCTGCCCTTGGGGATCTCCCGGTCGGCTGCGGTCATCACCCGGTAGACCACGGCGGCGACCTCCTGGCGGCTCATGGTGTTCTGGGGGTAGAAGAAGCCGTCCTCATAGCCCTTGACGATGCCGGCCATCTGGCAGGCGGTCACGCCGCTGCGGGCGTAGTCGTCGATGTAGAGGGAGTCCTGGAACTGGTCCGGCTCCACGACCTTCAGCAGGGTAATTTCCTCCAGGGCGGCGAAGCGTGCCATCACCGTGCAGACCTGCTCTCTCGTCAGCGCATCGTCCGGGGAAAACGTCGTCTCGGACGTGCCGCCGATGAGCTCGTAGGTATAGGCCCAGCAGACGGCGTCGTAATAGGCCGCATCGGAAGCGATGTCGGTGAAGCCGGGGGTCTGGATCTCTTTCAGCTTCCGGTCTTTCTTCCGCTGCTTCTGGCGGTCTTTGAAGACGCCGTTGTCCATGTTATAAAGGTAGAGGACCAGGTCACTCCGGGTTTCCAGCTGCTCTCCCTGGAACTTTTCGCTGGAGGGCAGGACGCCGGCCTTGTTCAGTTCTGTAACATACTGGTAGCTCC
>OLOJ01002900.1_pt1 | contig 13004 bp, 10 predicted proteins | sample 1672251 | NCBI WGS metagenome assembly OLOJ01 (sample SAMEA3136664, study PRJEB25190) | human gut metagenome | biome: human gut; feature: human-associated habitat; material: faeces | place: Austria | collected 2013 | reverse complement strand
CGTGGGAGAAGCCTGCAATGCCGGTGGCAAAGGTGCGGCGCACATCGGTGTCGATGAGTGCCATCTCGGCTTCCTCGTAGTAGTACTTGTCGTGCATATACTGGATGAGGTTCAGCACGTTGACGTACAGCCCGGCCAGCCAGTCCAGCATCTGCACATACTTGGGCAGAACCTCGTCATAGGTCAGGTACTCGCTGGTGATGGGGGCGTAGTTGGGGCCGCACTGCTCGTGGCTCTTCTCGTCCACACCGCCGTTGATGGCGTACAGCAGGCACTTGGCAAGGTTGGCGCGTGCGCCGAAGAACTGCATCTCCTTGCCGGTCTGGGTAGCAGACACGCAGCAGCAGATGGAGTAATCGTCGCCCCAGACGGGCTTCATCACGTCATCGTTCTCGTACTGGACGCTGCTGGTGTTGACGGACACCTTGGCGGCGTACTTCTTAAAGGCCTCGGGCAGGGCAGAGGAGTACAGCACGGTCAGGTTGGGCTCCGGTGCGGGGCCCATGTTCTCCAGCGTGTGCAGGAAGCGGTAGCAGTTCTTGGTGACCATGCTGCGGCCGTCCATGCCGATGCCGCCCACCTCCAGGGTCGCCCACACGGGGTCACCGGAGAACAGCTGGTTGTAGCTGGGGATGCGGGCAAACTTGACCATGCGGAACTTCATGACCATGTGGTCGATGAGCTCCTGTGCCTGACTTTCGGTCAGGATGCCCTTGTCCAGATCGCGCTGGATATAAATGTCAAGGAAGGTGGAGATGCGGCCCACGCTCATGGCGGCGCCGTTCTGGGTCTTGATGGCGGCCAGATAGCCGAAGTACAGCCACTGGCAGGCCTCCTTGGCGTCCTTGGCGGGCTGGGAGATGTCGTAGCCGTAGGCCTCGGCCATCTTCTTCATGCCCTTCAGGGCGCTGATCTGGCGGGCGATCTCCTCGCGCAGACGGATGACGTCATCGGTCATGGTGCCGTCGCCGCAGTTGGCAAGATCCTCCTGCTTGAACTGGATCAGGGCGTCGATGCCGTACAGGGCAACGCGGCGGTAGTCGCCCACGATGCGGCCGCGGCCGTAGGTGTCCGGCAGACCGGTGATGATGTGGGTGTGGCGTGCCTTCTTCATCTCCGGGGTGTAGGCATCGAACACAGCCTGATTGTGGGTGCGGGTGTAGTCGGTAAAGATCTTGTGCAGCTCGGCAGAGGGCTGGTAGCCGTAGGTGGTGCAGGCCTGCTCTGCCATCTTGATGCCGCCGTAGGGCATAAAGGCGCGCTTGAGGGGCTTGTCGGTCTGTAAGCCAACGATCTGCTCCAGATCCTTCAGGTTTTCGTCAATATAGCCGGGGCCGTAGGAGGTCAGGCTGCTGACCACCTCGGTCTCCATATCCAGCACGCCGCCCTTGGCGCGCTCGGCTTTCTGCAGCTGCTGCAAAGCACCCCAAAGCTTATCGGTAGCCTCGGTGGGGCCTGCCAGAAAGCTTTCGTCGCCGTCATACGGGGTGTAGTTTTTCTGGATGAAGTCACGCACATTGACCTCTTCCTTCCAGATGCGGCCTTCAAAGCCTTCCCACTGTTCAAACTGGATCATTGGAACCTCCTTGCTCCATTACGCAGTTAGCACTTTCTAACTAATGAGCCTTTGAAAAACCGCTCTGTCTGGGCGGTTTTCTGGGGGCGAAACGGTCTTGCGCTGCCGACAGCGGCAGCCCTTACTACAAGGTGTAGACAAAAATAAAAACCTGCCCACAAAATCTTGCGTTACTATAATAGCAAGAACCACTTTAAAAAGCAATAGAAAACAAGTGGGTTTTCTTCCAAAGCAAAGGGCTTTCTTTGGGCAGAATGTAGAAAAACCGCCGAAACCCCGGCGGCACGGCAACTTTGCGAAAAAATTTGCAAATTAAGGGTTGACAAGACTAACTGACTGTGGTATCCTGTTCTCGCAGCGGCGGTTAGCTAATTCTAACCGCGTTGCACCAGAAAAAGGAGCGTCTGCAAGCGCTCCGCTCCATTCCTCCATTCCTTTCTCTTTTCTACGGGAAGCGGCAGCACGGTTTGCTCTGCTGCTTCCGGCGCGGCACCGGCTGTGTTTGGTACCACAGCCGACGCAAAGAAAACAAAAACGGGACGTGCAGCTTGACCACCTGCACGCCCCGATTTTTGTTTTTACTGCCCCAGCTCCGCCAGCTGTTCATACAGCTGCGCTGCGCCGCCGCCGGGGTATTTTACGCTGACGAAGGCGCTGTTCAGGATGCACACACCGTCAGAATACACCGTCAGCAGAAACTTCTGGTTCTCGGCATCGTCATAAAAGCTGACGGTGACCGACTGCACCGGGAAGGTATCGTGGGTGTAGGCAGAATAGTTCTGGTTCAGTTTTTTGCGGCAGGAGACGGTGGAAAGCAATTCTGCCGTTTGTTGGAACGCTTCGCTGTCCATGGAGAGGAGGTGATAGTCCATGTCGTTTGTGCTGCCAAAATGCGCCACTTCCTCGGTGCGGAGCGTGCCCTGCGAGCTGGCGCGTACCAGTGCTTTCAGGTCGATGGGGCGGTAAAGCACCGCAAAAGCTGCCAGTGCAAACAGGATAAAAAATAAAGCGGTGCGGGGAATGTGGAAGCTTTTCATCTGCTCACCCCTCCTTTGGCGGCTCCATTTGGGCCAGATGCCGCTGGGCGATGAAGAAGCCCACGGCGCTGGCGGCAAATACTACATAATAGCTGGCGATGCGGTAGAGCATCAGCACGCTCATCACCTCGCCCCGTTCCAGAAAGCTGCCGAACACCAGCAGAAAGGCCGTTTCGATCGAGCCCATCCCGGCTACGTTGGGCAGAGCGTTGGAGACGAAGAGCATCAGGCTGGTGAGCAGCTGCACCTGCCAGAAGCCCAGCGGGGAAAGCCCCATGAACCGGATGCACAGGTAGGGCAGGCAGAACAGCCCGAACAGCTTGAGCGCCTGCAGGGCAAAAATTTTCAGGCAGCGGGGCTTATCTGTCAGCAGGCGGCGGCTCTCGGTGCCTAACACTTCCAGCTGTTCCAGCCAGTCGGCGCGGCGCTGCTGCCACTTTTCGGTCTTGGGCAAAAAGCCCAGCAGCCAGCGGGCGAGGTTCTGCACCAGCGGCGAGACGCACAGCAGCACCAGCGCCACGATAATCACCGCTACCACAGCGTATGCCATGGGCAGATACCGCATGACACCGGTGGTGTTGGCGGCAAGCCAGCGGTGCTGCAACAGCAGCATCACGGTGGCGTACAAGAGCACCGTGCTCTTGTGGAAAACGTATTCCAGCGTCATCAGCCCCGCGCCGGGGCCCAGCGGCAGCCCGGCCTTGTGCAGGTAGTACAGCTGCACCGGCACCGCACCGGCACCCAGCGTAACCACGTTGCCAAAGGTGCCGCACCAGCCAACATCCAGCCCCTGCCGCAGGGTGAACTGCGGCAGACGGCTGCGCACGATGACCCACGCCACGCACCCTTCCAGCAGGGGGTAGCTGAGGCCGACCGCCAGCACCGCCAGCACCTGCCACACCGACAGCTGCGCCAGCGCCGCAGTGATCTCGGCCCAGTGATCCTTAAACGTGAACACGATGATGCAGGTGAGCACCAGCAGCACCAGCAGAGAGATCACGGCCTTTTTGCGGGAGGGCTGCTGCGCGGCGGCTTGGCTCATGGAAACAAAACTCCTTTCACAACCGGAAATTCTGGAACCAGTATAGCACATCTCCCGCCGCCCTTTGTGAACGGAAGCGGAACTTTGTTGGGCAATTTGGGGGATTTGATAAAATGGGGAGACCTCTCCCGTGAAAAAGCAATGCCGGGCAGCGTGCAGCTGTCCGGCATTGCTTTTTTCATGATTCTTCCCCGTCCGTCAGCTCTTTTACCAGCCTTGTCAGGGTAGCCACATAGGATTCGTTGGAGAACTGCTGCTCGTACAGGCAGCGGCAGCTGCCGTGCATGGCGGCCAGCGCCTCCGGGTGTTCGATGGCCCAGGCCAGCTTGTCGGCCAGTTGCTGCGGGTCGTCGTCCTTGTAGAGGAAGCCGTCCACGCCTTCGGTCACCAGCCCGGCGGTGCCGGTGTGCTCCGATACGATGGAGGGCTTGCCGAAGATCAGTCCCTCGGTGACGAAGGTGGGCATGGGGTCATCCCGGGAGGCGCACACCACGCAGTTGCACTGCTCCATCAAGGATTTGACCTCCGGGCGCTCCAGCCGCTTGCGGTAGAAAACGGTCTGGGGATAGTCCCGCACCAAGCTGTCCACGGCGTTGTACATCCCCTTGTCGGCGGCTTTGCCCACAAAAAGGAAGGCAGCTTTTTCCCGCACTGCAGAGGGCAGCAGCCGGATGGCGTTGCAGAAGATGTCCGGACCCTTGCGGTGTTCCAGCGAGCCTACCGTCACAAAGAGGGGACGCCCCCCGGCAAAGCTGATGTCATAGCGGGGGAATTGCTCGGCTGCATAGTCCGGCAGACCGTAGATTAGCTGCTCGATTTCAAAATCCGGCCGGACGGAGTGCATGGCGGCGGTGGCGTGGGAGCCTACGGCGCAGAGGTGCACGTTTTTGCCCAGCGCCTTGGGGATGCTGTGGGAGATGAAGGGGTAGCCCGCAAAGGCATCGTGCAGCCACCACAGCACCGGCACAAAGGAGCCGTTCAGGGTGTTCACCACCGGTGCTTCCACCACCGTGTTGGCCAGCACAAAGTCTGCGCTGGTGGCCAGCCCCCACAGGGCGCTGGAAGTAACGCAGTCCGGGCGGGTGACCACAGCGGCCCCGGCGTCCAGAAACAGCGGCAGCGAGCCTTCATCCGAGGGCCCCAGCACCACCACCTCAAAGCCTAAGCTGCGCAGCACCGGCACGGCACTTACCAGCACGATGGGCGCACCGGTCATGGTCAGCTCATGGCTCAAAATCAGCGCACGGCGGCCCTTGGCAGAGAATACATCGTCAGCGCACAGCTCCCGGCGGAAGTGCAGCAGCGCCTGCGGGATGCAGCGGCTGTGCTGCGCCATGGCGTGGGCCAGACGCAGCAGTTCGGTAACGCTGTCCTTGCCCCGGGCGGCGGCGCGTACCTTGTCCAGCAATGCGCGGGACACCAGTGCGCAGCTGCTGCCGGGCAGGTGCCGGGTGCTCAGGTACAGGGCGGTGGAGCCGTCAAAGCCAAAGGAGGCGTCGCAGACCGCAAGGTCTGCGCCCTCCCGCAGGGCGGCGGCAAAATAGGTCAGGGCGGTGGGGGTGCACTCCACATCCTCGCTTACCAGCAGCACCCCGGCTACATCGGGGGTCAGCTCGTCCTCAAGCTGGGTCACCAGACGGAACTTGCGGTGCAGCTGGTTTTGCAGCGCCGCTTGCAGCGCCTTGTGACGCCCCGGCGCGTAGACCAGAAGATAGGTGCTCTGGGTATCGGTATAGACCTGCTTGGACAATTGCTTGCGCTGCAGGGTACTGTAACTGGTGTACATGATCCAACTCCTCCGGGCAGAATATCGGGCGGGCTCAGTGACCGCGCACTAGGTTCAGCAGTCTGCGCAGCGGGGCGGTCAGCCGCCAGCTGCTGCTGGCGCGCATCGTTTCCAGCGAAACCTGATATTCGTGCTGGATGCCCTGCAAGGTCAGCAGCTGCTGGTTCAGCCGCATACACTCGGCGCGGCTGGCCTGCAATACTTCCTCTGCCTCCTGCGCGGCAGCGGCGTTCTCAAGCTTCAGGTCGTTCAGCGCCCGCAGCAGAGACTTGCCGGGCTGCTCATGCAGAAAACGTCCCAGCGGGTAGTAGTGATAGTTCACCGCAAACTTCATGCCGGCACCAAAGCCGGTGGTGCAGTGCAGCGAAAGGTTGGGGTCTACGTCCAAAAACAGCAGGCTGTCCTCCTGCAGCAGAAGGCCGTTGACCGACTGGAAGCTGATGCGCTCGTCCGAGATGGCAAGGTCGGTGATGCAGCAGGCCAACTCGCCGGGGTCCAGCCGGATGGCGCGTGCGTCTTCCGGCAGGACAAAGGTGACCGAGACCTCGTGGGTCAGTTCGTTGTAGACATCCTCGGTGGCAGTCAGGCATTCCCGGGGCGAAAAGCCGCTGCCGGTGTCGTAGAACAGCTGCGGCAGGGTAAGGGTGATATTCTCAGCCTCGGCGCTGTGCTTGGCAAGCTCGGTCTGGCAAGCCAGCAACTGCTGCTCCAGCTCCAGACACCGCTGCGCCAGCTGGGAAACACCCTCGTCCGAAAGCTTGAGCTGCTGCTCCAGCTCGGCAATGTGCGCCTGCATGGCAGCAGGGGTCATGGGGGCATCGTGGTTCATAACGGGATCCTCCTCTTCCTTTATCCTATAACAGCTGCACCGCCGCAGCCAAAACATTCAGAAAAATCAGTGCCGCGGGGCGTAATGTACCTGAGGGGTGCGCCGCCGGGCGGGGAACAACTTGATGATCAGATCCCGCCGCCGCTGCAGCAGGGCGCAGATCAGCCAGATGGAGCCCAGCGAAAGGATGTATTGCAGGCTGATGCCCAAAACAGGGCGGTCGGCGTATTTGGCGGCGAACAGATACCACGGAATGGCGATCAGCTCCACCGTATGTACGCAGAAGATGTACAGAGAACGGCGGCCGATGGCCTCGAAAAAGCGCACCAGCGGGTTGCGGCGCTGGCTCCAGCGCAAAAACAGCCGGATAAACAGCAGACCGGCAAGGCCGTCCAGCAGGATGCTGATGGGGCCCAGCGACCACTCGGCCATGGATACACAGTCGGTGCGGCGGGTGGCAAGGGCGGCTGCCGGGATCAGCAGTACGGCTGCCCACAGGATGCAGGACATCCGGCGGGACAAAGGCTGATCCAGCCAATGCTGCCGTTTGGCAAGGTAGCCAAGGTACAGGTACGGCGTGATCACCGCGCCCTGGATCAGGCAGAAGGGCAGCTCCCATACAAGGCTGGCACCCCAGCCCAGCAGGGCGGCACCGCCCACCGCCCAGGGAATGTACCGCTCCGGGAAGATATTCAGGATAACGTCCAGTAAGATCCAGCCCATCAACAGCGCCAGCAGATACCACATGGGCCCACAGGAAAAGAACTCCTGCCCGAAGTAGGTGGCAGTATGGGGCAGACCCAGCAGAAAGCCGCCCGCCACCTTGATGCTCTCAGTCATGGAGCCGGGCAGATAGTGAAAGGTTTTATAATGAATGATGAAGTGCAGCACCGTGGTGAACACCGCAGTGTAGCAAAAGGGCTTGAGCAGGCTTTTGAGCTGCTGGTGGATGCACTTGCTGATGGAGCGCTTGCGGAAGCCGTAGCCGCTGGCAATAAAAAAGGCCGCCATCAGCGTTTCGCGGTAGATAAAGCCGACAAAGGCCGTCAGCGACAGGCCGCCCTCCAGCTGGAGTGGGTAAAGCTCCGCAGTGTGTCCCAGCACGATGGCCAGCATCCCAGCGCCCTTGAGCATATCAAACATCCCGATGGAGTTGACAGTGCGGGGCTTGGTTGTTTCCATGAAAGATTCCTTCCCTGCGCCGGGCCAATACCCCTCGAGAAAAAGCCGGATACGGCGCAAATGATCAGTTTTTATACAGCATTGCCATGATATATGGCTAGTATAATGCTTTTTATAGAGACTGTCAATTTTGTTTTGCAGTCTGCACCATACCGGAACTGGTATTTTGCGCTAAAAATTGTAGCACGAAAACCGGCGGATTGCAACGAAAGGTAGAATTTGGCCGGGGCGTATCCCAAGATGCGCAATTGAAAGTTGTCAAAGTGAGAAATTAAATGTTGCAGAAGTATTGCATTGCATTGGAAAATATTGTATACTGAGCACAGTACAGCGCACTGCCGCAGGATGAAATAACAACGCAGGAGGAAAATACAATGATCAAGGTATTGGACAACGTGTATGATCTGGTCACCCTGAATATGGAACAGCGTTTTTCGGAGCGTGTGGCGCTCCGCTTTTATGATAAGGAAACGGACGAGGTGACCGCAGTCCATTATAAGGATTACGCGCGGGATATCCGCCGTGCGGTCAGCTACTTCCAGAGCACCATCCCGGATATCAAGGGCAAAAAGATCTGCCTGCTGAATAAAAACAGCTACGAATATGCCGTGAACACCTTCGGCATCATTCTGGCGGGCGGCGTGCTGGTACTGCTCAACCAGCACAAGAGCTGGGACGAGCTGTCCTACGAGCTGGGGCTGGTGGACCCCGCTGCCATCCTGACCGACGGCGACGACTACGGCACAAAAGAGCAGCTGCAGGCCGCCTACGGCAGCATTCTGCGCCCCATGGACGGCTTCCGCGCTTATGAGCCGGTGGCAGAGATGCCCCGCTGCATCGGCCACGATGACCTGATGATCCTGATGTTCACCTCCGGCACCACCGGACGCAGCAAGGGCGTGATGCTGAGCGAACGCAACTTCTTCAGCGTGATGCGCGCCCACGTGCAGATCGGTGAGCGCATGATGGAGTATAAGCACGACCCGGAGCTTGTGGTCAGCCAGTACACGGTGCTGCCCATGTTCCATCTGGGCGCGTTCATCTGCCTGTTCTCCTGGGCACACGGGGGCTGGGCGCTGAACATCAGCGGCGATATCCGCAACTTCTATAAGGAGATCCGGCGGATGCCCAGTCAGGTCATGGCGGTGGTGCCGGTGATCATGAACTCCCTGCACAAGGACGTGATGCGCGGCCGCAAGGAGCGCTTGGGCGAGCTGTGGGTGCCCATCTGCTCCTCTGCGATGTTTGACCCGCAGGTGATGCTGGATATGGCCACCAACGGGATGTTCGTGGTGCAGACCTACGGCGCTACTGAGACCTGCGGCGATGGCATCATCAACTACGCGCAGGATGCAAAGCACATCGGCGCTGTGGGACAGGGCAACGATTATCTGGACTACAAGATCGAGCCGGACGGAGAGCTGTGCATCCGGGGCGACAGCATCATGCTGGGCTACTACAAGGACCCCGAGGCCACCGCTGCGGTCATCGACAAGGACGGCTGGTTCCACACCGGCGACCTTGCCCGGGTGGACGAGGACGGCTACTACTACATCACCGGCCGCAAGAAGAATCTGATCATTCTGGACAGCGGCGAGAACCTCAGCCCCGAGGAGCTGGAGGGCATGTTAGAAAAATGTCCTGCCGTACAGGAATGTATCGTAAAAGAACTGGGCAAAAAGATAGGTGTTGTGGTATACTGTAAAAAGGAGCACCAGCAGACGGTGCGGGACTTTATTGCCCAGATGAACCGCACCGTCCCGCTGTACAAGCGCATTGGCGTGGTGGAATTCAGCGAAACGCCGCTGCCCCGCAACGGCGCAGGCAAGCTGGTGCGCAAGTAAAACGCAACAGAAAGGAAGCATAATACGATGGAACGTGCAGAAATCATTTCTCAGATCACGGCTATTCTGGAGGATGTCGCAGAGGTATCGCCGGAGGATGTGACCGAAAGCAGCGTCCTGATGGACGATCTGGATCTGTCCTCTATGGAGATCCTGACCATTGTGGCAGATCTTGAGGAGACCTTTGGTCTGCGCATCCCGGAAAAGGAGCTGCGCAACTTTGTTACCATGGGGGATCTGGTGGATTATCTGGCAGCAAACGTGGGGTAAAAACCAATGGAAACACAACAGCGCTCGACGGAATATAACTTTCAGGGAATCATGTACTTTTTCCGTCGGGAAAAGATCCAGTGCCGGTACCAGTTCTCGCTGCGGGATGCGGTGGATATCACCCTTTTGCAGCGGGCACTGACAGCGGCCTTGGCAGGTGCGCCTTATTATACGCAGCGTCTGGTGCAGGAAAAGCGGGAGATGTGGCTGGAGCCCAATACGGAGCCCTGCCTTGTGTACCCCGGCAGCACCATGCGCAATATCCCGGAACAGACGAACGGCTACCTGTTCTGCGTCAGCTGCGAAGGGGATACCGTCTACTTTGACTGGCATCACTTCCTGCTGGACGGCCACGGGGTATCGCCCCTGCTCACCAGCATTCTGGAGCAGTACTGCAACCTGCGTTACGGCACGGCCTTTGCGGTGCCGCAGATCGTGTGCGACCCGCCCTATGATATGGAGGCCATGCTGGCAGAGTACCCGCCTGTGGAGTACGGGAGCGATGTCATCCAGCGGGATGTGGTGCAGACCTACGAGGGTGCGCTGCGCCGCACCCGGGTGTGCCTGAGCAAGCAGAGCCTTGTGGAAAAAGCGCTGGCGAACAACGCAAAGCCGGTAAGCGCTCTGATGGGTCTGCTGTGTATGGCCATGCGGGAGTATCTGGGCAAGGAGAAGATCCAGTATTCCTACTCCTCCGATACCCGCGATGTGGCCGGTGTGCCGAATGCGCTGTACAACTGCGTATGCAGCTTTGGGCATACGGTGCAGCTGCAAGCCCAGACCCGCCTGGCAGATTTTGTGGCTGATGTGGATGCAGACATCAGGCGGGATCTGCAGCCGCAGTCCAAGCGCCGCCGCATGGCCGACCAGATGGGCTGGGTGTACAAGGTGAACCAGCAAAAGGCACCCCTGCGCATCAAGCAGCGGGTGTTTCAGATGGGCGAGTACATCGGCGGCACCATTTCGGATTTCTGGCTCAGCTATCTGGGCAATCCGCTCATGCCTGCCACCCCGGAGCTGGCACAGTACACCACGGATTTTGGCGTCTGGGTACCGCCGGACGGTGCATCCGTGGGCGTGGAGGCTGCCAGCCTGAACGGAAAGATCATCCTGTGCATCCACAACAAGGCACCCAACCCGGGTCTGGCTGAAACCCTCCGCAAGACCTTTGAAAGCGAAGGCGTTGCGGTGCTGGAAGCCGAAGATCTGGACTGAGAAATACTTATCATAAAAGAAAAAACTGCTGCACGTTTTGTGCGGCAGTTTTTTTGCTGCTTTTTGTAAGAAAATCCGGTTGCAAAGATGCGAAAAAATGGTTAAATAGAGAAAGGATATTTCCGCAAGGAGAGGAACACCATGGAACAACAGAACACGCGCCTGCGCAATGCGGGCTTTGCGACCTTTTTCTTCAGCGGCATCTGCGCCATCAGCGCGGGTGTGGTGGTCAGTCTGCTGCAGGAGCGCTATGGCTTTGCCTACGGCATGACCGGTACACTGCTCTCCCTGATGAGCGTGGGCAACCTGCTGGCGGGGCTGCTGATGGGCATGCTGCCCAGTGCGCTGGGCATGAAGCGCAGTGTGCTGCTGCTGACCATCGGCTATGCGGCGGGCTACGCCGTCATGGGGCTGACCGGCGCAGTGGCGCTGCTGGCAGTAGCCTTTTTTGTGGTGGGCATCGCTAAGGGCAGCGTTATCAACACCTGTACCATTCTGGTCAGCGATCATTCCGCCGACCGCACCCGGGGCATGAACCTGATGCACAGCTGCTACGCCTGCGGCGCACTGCTGTGCCCCTTCCTCATTGCGGCGGCAGCCCGGGTAAGCACCGAGCTGGCGGTCTTTCTGCTGGCAGCCGTGGGCCTTGTGCTCTGGCTGGTGTACGTCTTTACCCCGCTGCGCGGCGGCAAGAGTAAAAGCAGCGCAGAGAAAGAATCCATCGACTGGAGCTTTCTGCGCTCTGCCCGCTTCTGGCTGCTGACCGGGCTGCTGTTCTTCCAGAACGCCGCCGAGCAGAGCGTCAACGGCTGGATGGTGACCTACTTCAAGGACAGCGGCATCATTGCGGGCACGCTGGCGGCCTACACCGTCACCGTGATGTGGGGCGCTACGCTGGTGGGACGTCTGCTCATCGCCTTTGTGTTCCCCTTAAAAAATCCCCGCAAGGCCATGGTGGGCATGAGCGTGCTGTGCACCGTGTTCTATGTGCTGCTGGTCATGGCGCACACGCAGGGCGCAGCCATTGCGCTGCTGTTTGCCTTTGCCATCTCCATGTCCGGGCTGAACCCCACCGCCGTGGCCAGCGCGGGCCGCATGACCAGCGTGACCAGCATGGGCATCATGCTGCCGGTGGCCTCCAGCGGCGCCATCCTGATGCCGTGGGTCATCGGCATGGTGGCCGAGCGTGCGGGGCTTGCCGCCGGTATGGCCTCCAACATCGTGCCCTGCATAGGGCTGGTGGTCTTTACCCTGCTGGTGGCAAGACTGCCGGAGGAATGATGCGCCGCCTCCCTATAACCCTTTCTGTGAAAATGGGGTCCAGGAAAGTCCGCAGACTTTCCTGGACCCCGAAATTATAAATAATGATTCCGCTGATGATGCGCAAAGCGAACGCGCAGCGCATTTTAAATCGTTTTGCGTTATCCTTCAATGCCTCTTGCTTTTGCGCTGAACTCGCAGCCGCAGTAGTCCTGCCGGTACAGGCCGTACTGCTCCGAAAGCTGCAGGCTGCGCAGGTAGCCGTTGTGCTTTTTGAAGTCCGAGGGCAGATGCTTTACCCCAAACTCTGCCTCCAATTCCTGCCCGATGGCGTTGATGCGGGCAGCGTCCTTGTGGGGGCTGATGGACAGGGTGGTGGTAAACCAGTCGAAGCCGTTGTCCCGCGCGTACTGCGCCGCGCGGCGCATCCGCAGCCGGTAGCAGACGGTGCAGCGGCTGCCGCGCTCCGGCTCGTTTTCCAGCCCGGCTACGGCGGTGTAGAACTGCTGCGGGTCGTAAGTGTCCTCCACCACGGTCACCCCCAGCGGGTGGGCTGCTGCCACGAACTTCTGCAGCTCCTCGCCCCGGCGGTAATACTCTGCCGCCGGCCATGTGTTGGGGTTATAGTACAGCACCGTGATCTCAAAATACCGGCACAGCTGTTCCAGCACGGCACTGGAACAGGGGCCGCAGCAGGCGTGGAGCAAAAGCCGCGGGCGGGTATCGCCAAGGGTTGCCAGCACGGCGTCCATCTGCTGGGCATAGTTGCGTTGTGTTGCCATTGGTATCATCCTTTGCTATAATGGTCTTGCCTACATTATAGCATATTTTACGATGAAATACAGGAGGTTTCCCCCATGACGGAAGAAAAAATCGCCCGCATCAATGCGCTGGCCAAAAAGAGCAAGACCGCCGGCCTGACCGAGGCCGAAAAAGCCGAGCAGCAGACACTGCGGCAGGAGT
>OLOJ01002895.1_pt1 | contig 13020 bp, 5 predicted proteins | sample 1672251 | NCBI WGS metagenome assembly OLOJ01 (sample SAMEA3136664, study PRJEB25190) | human gut metagenome | biome: human gut; feature: human-associated habitat; material: faeces | place: Austria | collected 2013 | reverse complement strand
AGATATGTTCGATTTTTGGTATGAATTCCGGTTAGTGGTTCCCAAAGGATACACCCGCTTTTTAGGAAAGCTCTCCGAACTCACGGATATGGGAGTGGAGGTACATTTCTTTACCGGCAACCATGATATCTGGTGTGGGGATTATCTTTCTAAAGAATGTGGAGTGATTATTCACCGTGAAGCATTGACTACCGAAATATACGGAAAAGAGTTTTATCTGGCTCACGGTGACGGACTGGGTGACCCGGACAAGAAGTTTAAGTTGCTGCGCTGGATGTTTCACAGTACAACACTTCAGACACTGTTTTCTGCCATCCATCCCCGTTGGAGTGTGGAATTGGGCTTGACGTGGGCAAAACATAGCCGCGAAAAGCGGGTGGACGGCAAAGAACCGGATTACATGGGGGAGAATAAGGAACATCTGGTACTTTATACAAAAGAATATCTGAAGAGTCATCCTAATATCAACTTCTTCATTTATGGCCATCGTCACATTGAACTGGATTTAATGTTGAGTGCTACTTCCCGTGTGCTGATTCTTGGAGACTGGATTAACTATTTCTCCTATGCGGTATTCGATGGGGAGAATCTATTTTTGGAAGAGTATATAGAAGGAGAAACACAAGTTTGATTCTTATTCCATTAAAAAGTGGAAATTCCGATTGATATAAGGTTTCTTGAAGATAGATAGAAACCGGAAAAAGTCAAGACCACGTCTTCAGATTTATTCTATTCTTATGAAATGAATCTGAAGACGTGGTCTTGATGTATTTAGTTGCCCAACTTGAATACTACAGAGGCGTATCCTCCCAATTTCAAGGTGTAACTGTCGCTGTCTGTATTTTGTTGAGCTTCGCCATTCACAAACAATACTTTCTCAATCTTGTCTGTCAGCGGAAGTAGCATGGCCGTTCCGCCGAAATTATGGATGACAAGCAGTTTCTCGTTGTCCTTGGTCATATACCAGGCGGCAATCGGCTTATAGTCTTTCTCCTGTGATTCGTTGTAGACGGAATGTTTGGTCATATTTCCTTCCGCCAGTGCCGGATAGGTGTTGCGCAATCGGGTGAGGGAGAAATATATGTTCAGAAGTGAATGGGTATCGGCTTGTTGGTCCGCTACCGTTTTCACATTTTTCGAAACGGTGGCATCCGTCTTGTCTGTGTAGTTGGTAGTGTAGCTATCTCCCCATAGCATCGGGCTGCGCACATATTCGTCTCCGTTATCCTTTGTTCCGTAAAGTCCCAGTTCTTCACCGTAATAGATGTAAGGATGTCCGGCGGAAGTGAGTAAGACGGCGGCGGCCAGTTTGCATTTGTCGGCGGATTTACCCAACTTGGACGATGTACGGTCTTCGTCATGGTTACTCAGTTTCGTTGCTTCGATGTAATCGCTTCGATAGTTGGCGTATTTCTGTTGGTAAGAAAGGATGTCTTTGGCAAAATAACATCCGGTACTATTATTGATTCCCCATTCCAGACGATACCAGAAGGAAAATTCAAAAAGGGCGGGCAGACCTTTATAATAAGGAGCTACTTTATCGTATTCCGATAACACTTCGCCTATCATATAGAAGTCGTCCGTATGTCCTTTTTGTTTGTAATAGGCGTTCATATCTTCATAGAACATTTTCAGGAAACGAGGATTTTCTTCGCTGGTCTCACTGTGGTAGATGTGCTTCACGGCGTCGAGGCGGAGGCCGTCCACACCACGGGCGATCCATCCTTTGGCGGCGTCTGCTATTGCCTGATATGCCGGTGATTCGCCTGCCTGGTCTACAGGGCCGTAGTTAAGGTCGGCAAACCAGTCGGTGCAGAAATGAGAATGGAAATAGGTGATCTGCTGGCTGTCGAACATGATGTTGGCAGGGTTGCCGGCGTTGGTCAGTTTGAAATCCTTGTTCAGCGCGAGTTTCTCGGACGAGGAAGAGGCGCCGTATTTTGTTCCGGATGGCCAGAAAGAAGCATTGCTAGTACGGATCAGAAGCCCCCAAGTGGACTCAAAGTCGACGGTGAGTTCATAGATGTTGTTTCCTTTGTCATAAAACTTTTTACAGATGTCTTCTCCGTAGTATAAGTATTTGGCGTTGTCGGTACCTGTGTCTGGATTATCCTCGTCTGCTTTGGTGCCTGTGGAAACGACAAGGATGGGGGAAGGTGCGTTGCTCCAGTCCAGTGTAAATTTCAGCAGTCCTTTCACGGCAGCGGTCTCGTCAGAAACCTGAAACCATTCTGCGGCATTGTATCCGGCTGCTCCTTCTTGGGTGATCATGGCGATTTTGCCTGCTGCGATATCTGTTTTCGGGTCTTCAGAGAAAGAATAATAATTGCGATACGGGCTTTCGGATGATGAACTAGCTTCGGTGAACCACGGGTGGGCAGTGCCGGTGTGGTTCATTACGTAGTCCAGATAAATCTTGATGCCTCGGTTGTGGGCTTCTGTAACCAGACGGTCGAAGTCGCTTTCTGTGCCGAGCTGCGGATTGACTTTGGTGTAGTCTGTGACGTCATATCCGTGATAAGACATACAGGGGTGGATGGGAGAGAGCCAGAGGGCTTTCACGCCTAGTTGGTTGAGATAGTCCAGCTTTTGGGTGACGCCATTCAGGTCTCCATATCCGTCTCCGTCGCTGTCGGCGAAGGAATAGAGCAGTAATTGGTAGGAGATGTCTGCCCGTTTGGTCTCGTCCCATGTGTCGGGAGAGGCGGTAAGTGCGGTCCATTGCCCTTCGACGGGCGGTTCGGGTTCCGGAGCAGGGTCGGTGATATTTTTGTCATCGCTGCAAGCGGTCATGAATGCCATGAGCATTGACAACCACAAAAGAGATAAAAAGTGGAGATGTTTATTCATAATGATGATGTATTAAAGACAATAAGTGTAGTTTCTTAAAAAACAGTAGCCGCCCCGATTTCATTGTATTCGCGACGGCCATTCCCTGTTTCCTTGATTTCTTGTAGTATTATTCGATACGGCCTGTTCCGTTGCCGAAGTTCAGATAAACCTTTTGTCCGGTTTTACCTTGTACCGCAGCTTGGTCACCGCCGTTGCCCCGATAAGCTATTTGTCCGTCGAAGATGATAAACTCTGTTTTCCACCAGTCGCCGGCAGAGACAGCTTTCGGATTTACGCAGATTCGTACTGCGCCATCTTTCAGGAATGCCGGAGAAACAAATTCACCATCAGCCGTTCCGGGCACGGTAAATAAGTCCTGTTCTACCAGTTGCGCATCCCAACCGTTGTATGAGGTATCGCCCATCAGATATACATTCGGCTTTTCAAATTCTATCACTTTATCATCACCGATAACGGAGACGTATACTAAGTACCAGCCGGCTATACCGACTTTCAAATTGCCGCCCTCGTCCGATAATCCGGCAAGGTCTTTGGATTCCTGTGAGATAGCATCTACAAAACCGAAGTCATTGCCCCAGTTGGCTTGCGGTGCAAATTTCACCTGATCGTTAGCAGCGAAATAGAAGATTCCCCAGAAAGTTCCTTTCGTTCCGTTGACCGGAACAAGTGCTTTCCAAGCATTCGGATCACCGGCAGGAGTTCCCCAGTTGTATGCGCTGCCAGTCATGTAAAGTTCGGTGGGCGCACTGTTGTCTTTCACTGTAAAACGGTAGTTGAAGGCATCGAACGAGATTTTGATTTTACCGTCCAGTGCTGTATTAATGGCTCCTGCATTCGTCCAGCTAACAAAATTATCACCGGAGTCATCACCATCTACACTACTTCCCAAGGCTTTGGTCCAGTCTATGTCGTTTCCGTTAATAGCTGAAGCCGGGAAAATCTTGAAGTTCGAAGTACTTTCTATTTCTGCTTCCAGTATATACAGGTTTTCATCGAGAGCGTCCTTCTTCATCTGTTGGGCACTGTTACCGTCCCAGCCTGTGAAATCACCGACTATATAATAGCCGTCGGGATCAACAGCCGGAGTTGTGGCAGGCTGCAAGGTGATGCTTACTTCATTTCCCACCAGTTGAATACCTTCACCGGAAGGAGTTACGGCAGAAGCATTGATAGAGATTTTCAATTCACGTACCACGCTTGCACGGCTTTTGTAGGCTTCCTGCGTCACACTGTCCAGTTGTGCCAAGGCTACTTTAAAGACATGGTCTTCCGTCATGGAAAATGGAATGGTGTGATTCTCATTCAGTGTCAAAGAGTTGACAGCGATCTTACTGCCTTCTTCGGCTGTGGTCGAGCTTAACTTTGCGATTTCTACGGAATCGGCTGTGGCCGCGTCCATGACGATGCTGGCGTCCTTGCCTGCTGTGAAAGTTGCAGTCAACTGTCCCGCCGACTCTTCCTGGGGATTGGACTGGGGATCAGCCCAGTCCTTGAAATCTTCATTACAGGCAGAAAATCCGATTGCTGCCAGAAACATCCCTGTGTATATTAAATGTTTTTTCATGATGAATCGTTCTTTTTAAAGTTAATTACTTCTTTTCTCCTGTACCTGCCGTGAAGTTCAGATGGATCACATTGCCGGCTGAACCCTGTATGGAATAACCGTCTCCCTTTTCTGTCCAACTGTCAATAAGGTTGAAATCACGATAGAAGATTTCACCGTCATGGAGTGTAAACTCAGTTCTCCACCAGTCGAGGTCTGTCTTGAAGCACATACGGACTTCTCCGCTTGCAGTCATGGCAGGAGATACGAAGTTACCGTCTTTGGTGGCGGGAACCGTAAACTTCCATTCGTCGTTGAATGCCCATGAACCGCCGGTTGTGTTACCGAACAAATACACTTCAGCTGGGTAGAAAGTAATGGTAAACTGATAATCATCCCCTTTGACAGCCGCTTTGACGTAGAAGAGATACCATCCGGCGTTTTCTACGACGAAGTTGTCACTGCCGCTGACTCCTGCTCCGGCTTTGTCGGTAACCGTCACGCGGTTGTCGTTAATACCGATATACTCGTTTTCCTTTGTTCCGAACTTGAACTCGGAGTTGGCATCGAAGTAAATCATTGAATAGAACTGACCGTCCATACCGTAGACACCTGCCATCGGTTTCCATACTTTCCAGTCGGTATCCAGCATAGAACCTACAATGAACATTGTCTTGGGAGGTGTCAATGAGCTGGTGCTCTTGGAAATCAGAACGTTGGGTAACTCAATCACATTGGAAAAACATACTCCTTTTCCACTGCTTGTGATGTTGGCCTTCAGGCGGATATATACAGCTACCGGTTCGGTAGGGAGTTCTGCCTGCTCTCCGTTCACGGCCGTCCACAAGTCGAGAAGCGCATTGTTGAGTTCGGAAGCATCCACATTGATCTTTGCTGTCGGGGAGGTGCTTTCCAACACTGTATAGTTGGCTTTGCTCTCATCTGTCGCTTCTATGAAATCCTGTTCAAATGAGGCTTGTACCGTGTAGGTGGTAGCTGCCGGAAAACCGTAGTCCGGTTGCGAACAAGTGAGTTCTACAGTTTGGGCATTCTTCAGGTCATATACATTGTTGGCTGCATACGCGGGCGTATTGAGCGTGAATGTATCGGGTTCGTTCAGGATCGGATTGCTGTCATTGTCTGTTTCGCAGGCCGTAAATAGAGGCAGTGCGAAGGTGACAGCGAGTAATATGTTGGATATTTTTTTCATAATGGCATTCTTTTATATAAGGATGAACTCTTGGTTATTTATAGCCTTCATTTTGTGACATATTCCTGTTATTGTTTATATCTGATACAGGGATAGGATATTTGTTGTAGTATGAAGCGACAGATGTTCCGTTCATTGCTCCACCTTTCCAGTCCCAAAGATATTTATTGGTTGTGAACATACCGAAACGAACCAAGTCTGAACGACGGCGACCTTCCAGATAGAATTCACGTGCCCATTCGTCGATAAGTTCCTGTTCGGTTACGGTCTGTACCTTTCTTGTACAGTTGGCGCGTTTGCGAAGTTCATTGATGTCTCCTGTGGCGTCTCCTCCCTGACGGAAAATGGCTTCCGCACGTGTCAGGTATGCTTCTGCCAAACGGAACAAAGGAATATCTGTGTCAGGATAAGTAGCATGGCTGACGGGTTTTCCGTCAGAGCGGTAATTCTGCCATTTTACAATCGACAAGCCATCGGTGAATCCGCTGATCGCATCTGTCTGAATTTTGCGTCTGCCGCCTCCTACACCAGAGTATAGCAAGGCACGGTCGTCACCGGCAGCTTTGATCATGTCTTCTGTTCTGATGCCGTGTTCTGCATCGAAAGCATCGATCTGCTCATCTGTATCTAAGCCTTTGGTCGGAATTTCAACATCGGCGGGCAGCATCGGCACATCTTCGAGATTGGAGAAGAACTTTTGTACCATTGCTGCACGGGCAAAGATACAGGACCAACCGTTCGTTGTTCCCATACGGGGCATACCGGCTACACGAGTACCACAAACCAGATAAGTTGAACCGCCATAGTTACGTGTCTTCACTCCATCCTGACGGATAGGCAGAATGATTTCCTGCATGGCATTTTCATTCTCGTCGTTATCGGCCATAAACAGTTCGCTGTAATTTGTACATAGCTTATATGCTGAGCCAATCACTTTGCTGGCATATTCTTCCGCTTTTGCATAATCGGTTTGTCCGGTGTATACGCCTGCGTTCAGGTACAAACGTGCGCGGAGCAACCAGTTGGCGGCTTTGTCTGCACGTCCGAAGGGAGCCTGGCGAGGCTCATACATATCAGCTTCAATTTCGTTCAGTTCATTCTGAATGTAGGTATAGAGTTCCGTCCCCTTCTTCTCGACAGGCAAGTCATTGCTAAAGTGTTCCTTAAACGGAGCTTTACCGAACAAGTCGAGGAAGTACCAATAATGGAGGGCACGCAGGAAACGTATTTCCGCACGTTGGCGCAGTGTTTCTGCATCTGTCATGCCTTCGGTCTGGTCGAGGAAGAAGTTATATTGTGTGATGTCATATCCCAAACGGACGTAAACCCACTCTGTGCGCTGGCTGGAAGGACTCCAGCTAATGCTTGTAAGCTGGGGGATGTCCTGATTCTCCTGCCATGCCCAAAGACATTCGTCGGTAGGCAGTTCGTTGCAGTTGAAAGTGGTACGATAGAAACCGGATTCGCCTTCGTCCTGTCCGTCGAGGTCAGGAGAGCCGTCGATACCCTTTTGTCCGGTTACACCCAACATGGCATATCCTTTCACAAATACTCCCTGCTGGTCGAAACTACCTCCTGTCTGAGGGTCGATGGGACTAATATCCAGATCGTTGATACATGAAGTTACTCCCGAAGAGAGAACTGCGATCAGTGCGGCTGAAAATAGCTGTTTGATATATTTTGTTTTCATGATAAATTGATTTAATGAATGTTAGAATTGCAGACTTAAACCTAATAAGAAAGTCATAGCTCTGGGATATGGATTGGCGTCGATACCGCTTTTTACTTCCGGATCAAGGCCTTTGTATTTACTGATAATGAACGGATTCTGTACTGTAGCATATACACGCCCGCCAACACCTTTGTAGGTTTGAGTCTTCCACAGATTCTGGAAAGAATAACCTAACGTGATGTTATCACAACGTAAGAATGATGCGTTATGTATAAAATAGTCGCTCATGTAGTAATCACCTTGTCCGCTGAAACCGAGTGCGACGGCTTCGGCACTGGTGTTGCTATATGCATTATTGGAGAACAGTCCCGAAGTGCTGACGTTGGCTTTGTTGCTCAGGAAGTCATAGTACACGTAGTTATTCAGACTGGCACGTAAGGAGAAGCTGAAGTCAAAGTTCTTATACTGCATTTTGGAGGTCAGTCCCATCAAAACATCGCCTGCCGGTTTTTTGTAGATATATTTGTCTCCGCTGTCTATTGTTCCGTTTCCGTTACGGTCAACAAACATATTTTCAATAGGTTTGCCATTTTCGTCGTATACCTGCTGGTAAACGTAGAAAGAGTTGGCTGCGTAACCTACTTTATGCGCCTGTACCTTGGTATTGTTACCTCTGGAAATCTTATCGCCTGCTTCTACGTAATAATCGCTGTCGTCGCCACCTGTCAACTTGGTGATTTCATTGTGGTTCCATGTAATGTTATAGCTGAGGTCCCAGGTGAAGTCCTTAGTCACAATTGGTTTGGCGTTGATGGAAAATTCCATACCGTAGTTTTCCAGTGAACCGATATTCTGTGTCATCTGGGCATTGAAGTTAGTTCCTACGGGGATCTTAACGCTGTTCAGCAGGTCATCCGTTTTACGGAAGTATCCGTCGATACCGCCTGTGATTCTTCCATTCAGGAATCCGAAGTCCAGTCCGGCATTCCATGTGGTCGTTTTTTCCCATTTCAGATTTTCATTGAAAGCCTTCGGGCGGGAAGTAGAGTAATAGGTATCGCCAAAAGGATACTGGGCATACTCGTTATTGACTACATACAGAGGAAGATAAGCAAAATCATCACCTATGTTTTGCTGACCGGTAATACCCCAGCCTAAACGCAATTTCAGATCAGACAGGACATTTACATCTTTCAGGAAGTTTTCTTCTTTAATCTTCCATCCCAGTGCCAATGACGGGAATGTACCCCAGCGGTTGTCTTTGGAGAAACGTGACGAGCCATCCCAACGCATGGTAAAGGTAAACAAGTAACGGTTCAGCAGGGAGTAATTCAGACGGCCGAAGTAAGAGACCAGTGTATTTCTGGTTGCATAAGCTGTCTGTTCGCGCAATTTGGCGTCATGGGGTTCTTGCGTATAGGAATCCCAGCCCTGGCCTTCTTCAAATCCGTTGCGATGGAAGTGTTGTTCTTCACCACCGACCATGATGTCAAAGTCGTTTGCACCCAAAGACTTGATATACTGTACGTATATGTTGTACGAAAGGTTGTATTTATATTGGGTAACGTCGCCATTCCAACCATAGTAATTATTGCCGAATGAGTATGGAGAAACAATCGTAGTCTGTGTACCTTCCGCATATTCGCCACCTATGCTTGCGTGCAGACGGAGGTCAGGCAGGAAATGGAATTTATAGTCAACGTCTACATTTCCAACAAAGTCGTTGCTGTTCGCCTTGTCATTTTTGAGTTCCAGTGCAGCCAGCGGATTTTGGGGAGAGTTCGGATTGGACGTGTATTTCCAGTCCGGATTGCTGAAACCTGTGGTAGAATTTATATTCTGCCAGTAGCCGCCTGTAAACTGGTAAGGGTCTTCGTTAGAATAAACCGGACGGGTAGGGTCGATAGCCAATGCCCCGCCAATAGCGGCACCTGTGTCGGCATAGCGGTTTTTACCGTTCATGAATTTGGCATTAATGTTGAACTTCAGATGATCTTCAAAGAAGGAAGGAGCCAGGTTCACGGAAGCAGTGAAGCGTCGGAAGTTGGATGTTTTCACAATACCATTGTCGTCTGTATAACCTAAAGATACACGGTAAGGCAGGTTCTTGAATCCTCCGTTGATAGAAACATGATGGTCGGTGCTGACAGCAGTACGGAATATCTGATCCTGCCAGTCTGTATTGGCGGTTCCTAAATCTGCCGGTAATTTGTCACCCCATAACTGATTGGCGTAAGCGCGATATTCATCTCCGCTCAATACATCATAGCGCTTTTGAGTTTTGGAGAAGGATACAGAACCGTTATAGCTTACGCTGGGAGCTTGTCCGTTCTTTCCTTTCTTGGTGGTGATAATAATAACACCGTTGGATGCACGCGAACCGTAAATGGCAGTTGCAGAGGCATCTTTCAGTACAGTAAGGGTTTCGATATCCGCAGGGTTGACCATTGACAAACCGTTTGCCATCCCTTTGATACCTTCATTGTCAATAGCCAGCCTCGTCAAATCCAACGAAGACAACTTCATCGAATACGATCTAGAACCGCCACGAATACGGATTTGAGCGCCACCACCCGGTGTACCGTCATTGGAGATCACGCTGACACCGGCTATTTTACCGGATAACATATCCTGAGCATTCGTCGTAATACCTTTACTTAGTTCATCGGGCTTGATAGCCATTACCGAACCGGTCATATCGTTCTTTTTCACCTGACCGTAACCGATGACTACTACTTCGTCCAGTATTTCCGTATCGTCTTTCAGTATTACATTCATTTGTGCGGCGACGGGAAGTTCCTGTGGCTGGTATCCGATGAATGAAACAACAATTATGTCACCTTGCTTGGCAGACAACTGGAAGTTGCCGTCGAAATCGGTAATCGTTCCGGTGGTAGTGCCTTTCACCACAACATTGGCACCGATAACCGGTTCACCCGTTGTGTCTTTCACTATTCCTTTGACAGTAATTTGCTGAGCAAATGCGTCAATGGACAAGAATATTCCAGCTATAAGCATAAGCAGGACCTTGAACATAAAGTTTCCTTTTTTCATGTTTTTGTCTTTAAAGTTAATTGTAATTTCTCTTATCATTCTCTCTTAAAAATACCTATTGAAAACCTTCTCTTCGTCATTGTTCTTAGTGCTCGAAAACACTCTCTTTTTTACCAAAATGTATATTCTCTATCTTTGTTATTTCTTTTCCTTATTATAATCTTTTCAAACCTTTAGCTTCTGATTTGTCTTTTACCTCTTTGATGCTGATAGCATATCCGCCTCCGTTAGCTGCGTGCAGGTTCAGCTTGCTCTTATTCGTCAGAATACCTTTCTTGATGGTATAAGCCTGCGGGTTCTCTTTCCAGTCGGCATCTTTGGCATCCGCGTAGACGGTAGCGATGTATTGTTTGCCCGGAGTCAGGAAGTCGAATACGAGTTTGGAGGTATGACCGTTTTCACCGGCTGTGCAGCCTACGTACCAGTCGTCCGTATCTTTTGCCTTACGGGCAATTGTGATGTATTCTCCCGGTTCTGCTTCCAGATAGTTCGTTTCGTCCCAGTCGAGAGCTACGTCTTTGATGAACTGGAAAGCGTCCATAAAACGTTCGTAGTTTTCCGGAATGTCGGCAGCCATCTGCAAAGGACTGTACATGGTAACGTATAGTGCCAACTGGCGTGCAATGGTAGAACGTACCTGAGAATTATTTGCCGGATTCATCTTGTTGCAATGCGTTTCGAAGATGCCGGGAGTGTAATCCATCGGACCGCCAACCAGGCGTGTGAAAGGCAGAATCGTTGTATGATATACTTTGTTGCCTCCGAATGATTCATATTCTGTACCGCGGGCGGATTCATTACCGATCAGATTCGGATATGTACGGCAGATACCGGTAGGGCGGGTTGCTTCGTGTGCATTCACCATGATTTTGTAATCGGCGGCTTTCTTCACTGCATACAGGTAGTGATTGTTCATCCATTGTCCGTAGTGATGTTCGCCGCGGGGGATGATGTTGCCTACATAACCGCTCTTTACGGAGTTGTATCCATTGTCTGCCATAAACTGGTAGGCTTTGTCCATGTGGCGTTCGTAGTTGCGTACAGAAGCGGAAGTTTCGTGATGCATCATCATTTTGATTCCTTTCCTGGCTGCATAGCGGTGGATTTCCTTCACATCGAAGTCGGGATAAGGAGTCACGAAATCAAACACATAGTCTTTGCTGTTGCCGAACCAGTCTTCCCAGCCTTCGTTCCAGCCTTCAACCAGTACTGCATCGAATCCGTGAGCGGCTGCAAAGTCAATGTAACGTTTCACGTTGGCTGTGTTGGCAGAATGTTTGCCGTTCGGTTTTGTTTTGGAGTAATCCGTTTCACCGAGTTTTACGCTGGTCAGTTCGTCGGTGTAAGCCCATGAGCCTTTTCCGGTGATCATGTCCCACCATACGCCGATATATTTCACGGGTTTTACCCAAGAAGCGGCATCCGCTATCTTGCATGGTTCGTTCAGGTTGAGAGTGATACGTGAAGCGAGGATATTGCGGGCGTCATCGCTCACGATAATCGTACGCCAAGGTGTGTTGCAGGGAGTCTGCATATACCCTTTGTCTCCTTTGGCATCCGGTGTCAACCAGGATTCGAATACCATATTCTTGTCGTCCAGATTGAGGTACATACATGAGTAATCAACCAAAGCGGCTTCATGAAGATTGATGTATAAGCCATCATCCGTTTTCATCATCAGTGCAGTTTGTACGCCTGTCTGTGAGAAAGGAGTCTGAGAAGAGTTCGGAGTGATCGCTTCTTTCATCAGCCCTCTGATTTCTGATAAGCGGGAAATGGTGTAGTCATATTCCTGCGTATCATAGTCACCCGGTATCCAGAAAGCGATATGATCGCCGTTCATGCCAAACTGAGAATGCTCTTCCTTGATCACGAAGTAATTGAGTGACTTCTGCTGAGGAAATTCATAACGGAATCCCAGACCGTCATTGAACAGACGGAAACGGATAACGATAGAACGGTCATTCATGGGTTGATACAGGGTGACTGCCAGTTCGTTATAATGATTGCGGATTTCTTTTTCTTCTCCCCAAACCGGTTGCCAGGTTTCATCAAAAGTAGCCGTTTGGGTATCCTTTACTTCGAAGCCGTCGTACAGGTTGGTCTTTGAGTCAAGTTTTGTCAGGTCTCTGCGGTCCACCCAGTCGAAGTCGGTTCTGGTATTATCTTCTTTCTTCAGTTCCAGTCCGAGAGTGCTGGGTTTGATTACCACTTTGTTCTTATACGTCAGTTCATACGTTGGGGCACCTTTTGAGTCTACTTGGAAGGTCATTACCAGATTGTTGTCCGGTGAGGTTAATTTCTGTTGGGCATTCGCAATGAATGAGATGCAAAGGAATGCGATGAGCGATAAAATCTTTCTCTTTTTCATTCTATTTATGGTATTAAATTATAAGCTAACTAATATTTTTACTCCGCTCTGTTCCGGATATTGCAAATATAGCAACCATCTTGAGACTTTGGGTTGTCTAGAATAAAAATACAAGTTTGTATTAATGTTAATGTTTTGTTTTACAGTAGTTTATTTCTTTTCTGTATTCTGATAAATATAAGTTGAAGTGAACTTATTAAAAGGATAAAAGGTATATTTCACGACTTGGAAGTGTTAATTCATTTCTTAATTCAACCTTTTTCTCTGTCAATAAATCGAAAGCAGATGAGGCAGGAAGTATTTCTTGGTAAGGAACC
>OLOJ01002888.1_pt1 | contig 13036 bp, 10 predicted proteins | sample 1672251 | NCBI WGS metagenome assembly OLOJ01 (sample SAMEA3136664, study PRJEB25190) | human gut metagenome | biome: human gut; feature: human-associated habitat; material: faeces | place: Austria | collected 2013 | reverse complement strand
CTGCCGCACCTCGCTCGCCGTATCGGCACTTAGAATTATGCGGTATTGCCTTTACGTTTTCCCTCGCAAATCTTGTTGGCTCTGCTCTCTCAATTTTCCCTCTTGCCAAGGGGCATAGAATACGATATAATAGAAAATAATTGTGCGGGTTTATGCCCCTGTGGGATGGGCGGTGACGCACGGCAAATCAGGCGGCGCGGTATAGGCGCTGCCTATAGTTCGCCGCAACTGCGGTCACTGAAAAGGAGCGTCATCATGAAAGGTATCATCCTCGCCGGCGGTGCTGGTACCCGCCTGTACCCGCTGACCATGGTCACATCCAAGCAGCTTCTGCCTGTGTATGATAAGCCCATGATCTATTACCCGCTGTCTACCCTGATGCTGGCAGGCATCCAGGATATCCTGATCATTTCCACCCCAACCGATACGCCGCGCTTTGAAGCGCTGCTGGGGGATGGCAGCCAGTACGGCCTGCACCTGCAATATAAAGTGCAGCCCTCCCCGGACGGTCTGGCACAGGCCTTTATCCTGGGTGAAGAGTTTATTAACGGTGAGCCCTGCGCTATGGTGCTGGGCGATAATATTTTCTACGGCGCAGGTTTCTCCAAGCGGCTCAAGTCCGCTGCCGCCAACGCCGAAGCCGGCCGCAGCACTGTGTTCGGCTACTATGTCACCGATCCCGAACGCTTCGGTGTGGTGGCATTTGACGAAAATGGCCAGGCAACTTCCATTGAAGAAAAGCCCGCACAGCCCAAGAGCAACTATGCGGTTACCGGCCTGTATTTTTACAGCAAAGATGTGTGCGAAAAGGCAAAACAGGTAAAGCCCAGCGCCCGCGGCGAACTGGAAATTACCACCCTGAATGAGATGTACCTGCAGGAAGGCAAGCTGGATGTGCAGCTGCTGGGCCGCGGCTATGCCTGGCTGGATACCGGCACGATGGACAGCCTGGTGGAAGCCGCCGACTTTGTGCGCATGATTGAACAGCGCCAGGGCATTAAAATTTCCGCCCCGGAAGAGATCGCCTATAAATACGGCTGGATCAACCGCGGCAAACTGTTGGAAAGCGCCGAGCGCTATGGCAAAAGCCCCTATGGCCAGCATCTGCGCAATGTTGCCGATGACCGCCTGAAATATTGATGCGGTATAAAGAAAGAGGCACAAGATGAAAATTCTGATTACCGGCTGCCATGGACAGCTTGGAACCGAGCTGCAAAAACAGCTGGCTGATGAAGAATGCGCCCTTGGCCCGCTGCCGGAGCGCCTGCGCAAAGCAACGGTGATCGCCGTTGATGTGGATGAGCTGGATATTACCGACCGCGAAGCCACTGTGACCTATATCCGCCGCATCCAGCCGGATACCGTCATCAACTGCGCTGCTTTTACCAACGTGGATGGCTGCGAAACCAACCGCGATGCCGCTTACCGCGTCAACGCCCTTGGCCCGCGCAACCTGGCATTGGCATGCGAAAAGATCAATGCCCGCCTGATCCATATTTCTACCGACTATGTATTCTCCGGTACAGCCAACGGCGGTGTGGCGTTGGATGAAAGTGCTCTGCCCGCCCCCATTTCGGCCTACGGCCAGACCAAGCTGCTGGGCGAAACCTATGTGCAGCAGTTCTGCCGCCGCCACTTCATCGTGCGCACGGCTTGGCTGTACAGCTATTACGGCAAAAACTTTGTCAAAACTATGGTCAACCTGGCCAAAATGCATGACACCCTGAATGTTGTCAACGACCAGCTGGGCAACCCCACCAATGCGGTGGATCTGGCCTACCATATCTTAAAGCTGGCCGTCAGCCATGATTACGGCATTTACCACTGCACCGGCAGCGGCATTTGCAGCTGGTATGATTTCGCATCCGAGATCATCCGCCTGTCCGGTCTGCCGTGCACCGTAAAGCCCGTTACCAGCGCACAATATAAAGAGATGAACCCCAAATCCGCAGACCGCCCGGCATGGAGCGCACTGGAAAACCGCGCCCTGCGGTGCAGTGTCGGCGATGACATGCGCGACTGGAAAGATGCAATTCAGGACTTTTTCAATAATTGGGATGGTAAATAAATGAAAACTTATCTTGTTACCGGCTGTGCCGGTTTTATTGGCTCCAACTTTGTCCACTATATGCTGGAAAAATACCAGGATATCCGCCTGGTCAACCTGGATAAGCTGACCTATGCCGGCAACCTGGAAAACCTGGAAGATATCAAGGACGATGCCCGCCATATCTTCGTCAAGGGCGATATCTGCGATAAGGCTCTTGTCACTGACCTGATCGCCAAATATGACCCGGATTACGTCATCAACTTTGCTGCCGAAAGCCACGTTGACCGCAGCATCCGCAACCCGGAAATTTTTGTTGAGTCCAATGTTCTGGGCACCGTCAATCTGCTGCAGTGCTGCAAGGATGCCTGGTATGATGCCGACGCCAAGACCTGGAAGGAAGGCAAAAAGTACCTGCAGGTTTCCACCGATGAAGTATACGGTGCCCTGGGCGCCGAAGGCTACTTTATGGAAACGACCCCGCTGTGCCCGCACAGCCCGTACTCCGCTTCCAAAGCCAGCGCCGATATGTTCGTGAAAGCATTCCATGATACCTATGGCATGCCCATCAACATCACCCGCTGCTCCAACAACTATGGTCCGTATCAGTTCCCCGAAAAGCTGATCCCGCTGCTCATCAACAACGCCAAGCACCACAAGACCCTGCCGGTTTACGGTGATGGCATGCAGATCCGTGACTGGCTGTATGTCATGGACCACTGCAAAGCCATTGATATGGTTGCCAACGGCGGCAAGGACGGCGAAGTTTACAATGTCGGCGGCCATAACGAGCGCCCCAACATCTTCATCGTCAAGACTGTCATCGAGCAGCTGCATGACCGCCTGAAGGATGAGGGCATCAGCGAAGAGCTGATCAAGCACGTGGCGGACCGCCTGGGCCATGACCGCCGTTACGGCATTGACCCCACCAAGATCAAGAACGATCTGGGCTGGTACCCCGAAACCCCGTTCGAGAAGGGCATTGTGCTGACCATTGACTGGTACCTGGCCCACGAAGAGTGGATGGACCACGTGACCAGCGGCAACTACCAGAAGTATTACGAGCAGATGTACAAAAACAAGTAATGCTGCCGCACATTTGTTAAATTCTGCAAAACACCCCGCCGCCGCTTTGCAAAGCGGCGGCGTTTGTGGTATACTAGTTCTGCTGTTTGTGACAGCAGAACAAAGAATAGTGAATAAAGAATAAATAATAATGAAGGTAAATCGCCGTGCCTGCGGCACAGCTTATAAAAATTGGGCGCTGCTTTTGGTAAGCAATCAAGCCTAACCCGGCGTGCGGAGCCTATTTTAATCATGCGCGCACGGCGCGCATACCACCATTATTCTTTATTATTTTTTAATTATTATTTTACTTGATTGATCTTGAGGTTTTTTGAATGGCAATTTCCAGAGAAGAACAACTGCGTAATAACCGCCGCTTTTCACGCCAGATCGTGGGTGCAGTGGCAATCGTATTGATTATCATTGGTCTGTTTACCGTATTAAGCTGGGTGGTTGGCGTGCTGCGCAGCGCGTTGGATGATACCGAACGCCGCCAGAGCTATGCCGACCGTCTGTACGGTCTTGTCATGTTTGACACTATGCCGTTTGACGATGTGAGCAAGGTGGATCAGTCGGAGTTTTTACAGGCTGCCATCTGGGGCGCCGTGTACCAGATCCAAAAGCGGGATAACGGCCTGAGCGACTATGAGCGCGACAGCGAAACCGGCTCCATCATTCTGCCCAAACTGGAAGTTGACACCTACCTGACCAACCTGCTTGGCCCGGATTACAAGATCACCGATGGCTCTTTCCAGACCGAAGAGTTCAATTATACCTATGACGAGGAAAAGCAGGGCTATCTGGTTCCTGTTACCAGCATGGTGGCTATGTATACCCCGGAAGTGGAAAAGATTTCCACCCAGAGCGGCAAGACCTATGTGACGGTTGGCTATATCCCCACCATCAACAATAGCTCCAGCGGCGAGATCAACCTGACCGCCCCCACGGAGCCGACCAAGTATATGGACTATGTGTTCACCCGCGGCGAGGGCCGTAAGTGGTATCTGAGTGCATTGCAGGAAAGCGATATGCAGCCCGAAGTGTCTGCTTCGACCGCAGCCCCGACTACCGATTCCGGCGACCCGCAGGAGTTGGTGCAGAACAACCTGGATTCCACCGTGGCCGATGCCGGCAATCCCACAGGTGATACCGCCGACGGCACCGCTGAACCGGACAGCACGGCGGACGACCAGACCGATGCCCAGAGCGAACCTGAAGCTGATACCGGGGATACCGGTGGGGATACGCAGGATAGTTCAGGTACGGAATAAGCTCCTGCTGACAAAACGATAATTTTGATGAAGCTGCACAGCCCAAACGCTGTGCAGCTTTTTGTATGGTAGGGCGAGGTCACCCGCCCCCCACTGAAGGCGGCCCGACCGTACAATAAAAATGTGTGATATACCTTGCCCCACAGTAGGGGAGCAGCGTCCCCGACACCGCAGACAAACCTTGCGGCAAATCTCATTATGGCAGATGTGCCAAAGCTCCGGAATGGTCAAGACAGCTCCCTACAGAGCAAGGTATCATGTGTACCAAACAGAAAAACGACCGGTGGAACAGCCAGCCCTCTGGCTGCCGCAGAGAAACGCTGCCAATGCATAAAACATGCCGCCGCGCAGTTATACTACCCCTACACAACATCAGCTCAACAACAAAAATGACAAAACAGACTGCAGAAGACCGTGCTTTTTTGATTGACAAAACAAGCGCGGCGTGATAATATGATAGCTGTACATTGCCCTGTATTTTTAACGTTGAACAGATGTTAAATACTTGTGCAATGGCAACACGGAAAAGTAGGAGAACATAGCATGAGACGGACTTTGGCAGCGCCGGGCCTTGCAGCTGTGCTGGGTATGGCATTGCTGCTGACCGCCTGCGGTAAAACAAACGCACATAACAATACGGCAGGCGAAACGGTCAGCACGGCACTGTTTGACTTTTCCATTACGGATGTCAGCCTGGTGGAAAGCTACCCCGGCATTGATATCCCGGATGGCGAATGCCTGGTGCGCATGCGCCTGAACATCAAGAACACCAGCAGCCAGACTTACACGATGTTCCTGCAGGATTTCCAAATCCAGTGGGGCGAGGGCGACAGCGATTACGGAACCTGCCTGAACGCAGTGGATGATACCATGATGCCGTATGCTTATGAGCTGACCCCCGGCCAGGAGCGCAGCGACTGGCTGATGGCTGAAATCCCCGATGGCAGCACCAGCTGCACCATTGCGTATCAGGAATACAAGACCGATGGCAGCAAAGGCGATGCCTACTTTGTGGAGGCAGCTCTGTGAGCCAGCAGTCGCGCATTCTTGCAGGGGTGTTTTGCTCCGGTATGGCGGCGGCGTTGATTGCTATGGCGGCACTGCAACTGCCCAACTGGCTGCAGCAGCGCAAGATGGTGAGCGAGAGCCCGCCGGTGGTGCAGACTGCAGAACCAGAGCAGACACCGGAGCCGCAGGTTACCGCGGCCCCCACCGTGCAGCCCGCCGTTACCCCGGAACCGCGGGATTTTACCGCACTGCTGGAGCGTAACCCCGAAGTGATCGGCTGGATCAAGATCGATGATACCGATGTTGACCTGCCGGTGATGCAAAGAGAAGGGGACAACAGCTACTACTTAAAGCACGACCTGGATGGCAACTGGGATGACCTGGGCCTGCCGTACCTGGATTATGAGTGCGATATCCAGCAAAGCCGCCATTTGATCCTGTACGGCCACAACATGGGCGTGGGGGATACGGTGCGGTTTTCCAGCCTGCAAAATTACCGCGAGCCGGAATATTATCAGGAACACCCGGTCATTGAGCTGGACAGCCTGAACGGTGGCCAGTACTACAAGATCGTGGCAGTTTATGCAATTACCACGCGCGAAAGCGATGGCGATGTGTTCCACTTTAACCAGTATGTGAACTTTGCCGATGATGCGGCAGAGCAGGAATACCTGGATGAAGTGGCCAAGCGCGCGTTTTATACCACGGGCGATTATGCCCGCGCAGACGAACGGCTTTTGACATTGTGTACCTGTACCTATGAAATGTCGGATGCCCGCCTGCTGATTATGGCACGCCCGCTGCGGGACGGGGAAACGCTGACGGCGGATGAAGTTACCGTCAATCCGGACCCGCTGCTTCCAGCCCGCTGGCCGGCCGGGGCGTAAAATCTTTATTTGAATTCTGGGCACAAAGGCAACAGCAATCCGTACCTTTGCGTTTGGGATATAATTTTGGAAAGGGAGTAAAAATTATGCAAAAGACGAGCAGGTTTTCGCGTCTGCTTACGCTGGTTACGGCTGTTGCCTTGGCAGTTTGTCTGCCTGTATCGGCGTATGCAGAAACCGAGACCACCGAGGAAGCTGCTGCACCCGCAGTAGTGGAGGAGGCTGCACAGGACAACACCGCTGACGAAGCTGCAAGCGAAGACAGTGCTTCCTGTGTGCGCGTGGTGGATGTTACCATTTTTATGGACACCACCAAGGGCCATTTCGAGAGCGATCCCGACAATGTTGCCCTGAATTATCTGAACCGTGCCGAGTTTGAGGAAACTCCGATCACTCTGCCCACCGTTATCGCAAACGAGGGCTGGGAGTTCAAGGGCTGGGACGTTTGGGGCAAAGAGCACTTTGTCCTGGGCGCCGATGCTACTGAACTGGGCACCAGCGGCCTTGGTGCATTCCCGGTTGGCAGCCTGGTAGGCGGTATCTACCTGTACCCCATCTTTATGGAAGCTCCGAAGCCGGTTGAGCCGACCGCTACCCCGGTAGAGCCGACCGCTACTCCGGTTGAGCCGACTGCTACCCCGGTTGAGCCGACTGCTACTCCGGTAGAGCCGACTGCTACCCCGGTTGAGCCGACCGCTACCCCGGCAGAGCCGACTGCCACCCCGACCGAGCCGACCGCTACCCCGGTCGTGACCCCGACTACCCCGGTTATCCCGGAGACCACTCCGACCAATACTCCGGCAAACACCCCGACTGAGGAAACCAATACCCCGGACAATACTCCGACCAACACCCCGGATGTTACCAAGTCCAACACCCCCGCTGATAACTCCAGCAAGATCATCCCGCAGACCGGCGTTTCCAGCACCAACAGCAACTCTGTTGCAGGTCTGGCCATCGTTCTGGTTGCCGCACTGGGCGGCGCTGCCGCTTACCTGTTCATCAACCGCAAGAAGCTGAACTGATAAGTGTAAAGTGATAGAGCTTTGAATTATTTAAAAACAGCCTTCGGCAAACGCCGAAGGCTGTTTTTGTGGTTGGGTAGCTTGAGCGAGCGACAACCACCAGCTAAGCTGGTGGAATAAAAACGGCTTTAGCCCTAGACAAAGAGAAACCTCCCCGTAGAATAGAGTGTGGGTTTGCCAACCACATTCTAGGAACAGAGAGGTTTCTCTTTGAAATGAAAAATAACAAAGACGTAGATAGTTTAAGCCATACGACATGGAGATGTCAATACCATGTAGTGTTTGCACCGAAATATCGGAGAATGGTGATGTTGCAAATCCGAAAGTGTACAACGGCGTGATGAGAAAACTAGAAAGGCTACAAAATGAGTGAGTTTTTGGAAACTGTAATTAAGGCTGACGCTGGGCATGTTTGGCGCGTGCTAGATGAATTTATGGATGCGCTAAAAGAAACAAAACCGGACGTGTATAGGGATTTGGTGCACGACTTGCAAAGAAAATAGGCAAATGTGTACTAAAGTGTGTACTTACAAAAGAAAACACCGTAGATTTTAACGAATCTACGGTGTTTTCTATGGTGCGCGGTACAGGACTCGAACCTGTGACCTCCTGCACGTCAAGCAGATGCTCTACCAGCTGAGCTAACCGCGCATATCCTTGCGACTTGTATACTATACCAAATCCAAGCAGAAAAAGCAAGCCCTTTTTTCGAAAAAAATGAAAAAATTCAGAAAATACATGAAATAGAACGCACCACCGCAAAAGAAATTTGCAAATGCGGAAGGGCTTTTCCTTGCCGCATACACGGCTTTGTGGTATACTGATACAGTTAAATGGGGATAGTGCACCCTTTTGCCGGTGCGGCGTTTCCTGAATAGATTCAAACACAGGGAAAGTGGATACTATGCGGGTTTTGGGCATCGACCCCGGCTATGCGATCGTGGGCTGGGGCGTTGTGGAATATGCAGGCAACCGTTTTGCGCCCATCGCTTACGGCGCAGTGTGTACCGATAAGGACACGCCGTTTGAACAGCGCCTGATTGAAATTTATGACGGCATCAAGGATATCTGTACCCGCTATCAGCCGGAAGCACTCTCCATTGAAAAGCTGTACTACCAGCATAACCAGACGACCGTCATTGGCGTGGCGGAAGCCCGCGGGGTGATTTTGCTGGCTGCCGCGCAGTGCGGCGTACCAATTTATGAGTACACCCCCATGCAGGTCAAGCAGGCTGTGACCGGGTATGGCAAGGCGGTAAAAAAGCAGATCCAGGAAATGACCCGCATCATGCTGCACCTGCAAACCATCCCCAAGCCGGACGATACAGCGGACGCCCTGGCCATGGCCGTAGCGCACTGTCACTGCTCCCGCAGCCGCCTGATGGGCACCGCCCCAAGATAAGGGCCGCAGGGCAAATAACCCGGCGCACGGCAACATAGAATCATAATGGTGTAAGAGCATATTTTAGATAGATCTTGGATAAGAAATAGGAACGAACGATGATTTATTCGCTGACCGGAAAAATCTTAAAGAAAACACTGGATACCGTGGTCATCAGCTGCGCTGGTGTGGGCTATGCGGTGCAGGTGCCCCTGACCACAGCCGAAAGCCTGCCTGCCCCCGGGCGGGAAGGCACGGTGTATACTGTGATGAACGTGACCGAAAACGATGTTTCGCTGTACGGCTTTGCTACCGAGGAGCAGCGCAGCTGCTTCAAGATGCTGACCAGCGTGAGCGGCGTTGGCCCCAAGGCCGGGCTGGCCATTTTGTCCATCATGACGCCGGAGCGTGTGGCACTGGCGGCGTCCAGCGGGGACCACAAGGCGTTTACCAAGGCGAACGGCGTTGGCCCCAAGCTGGCCCAGCGTATTGCTCTGGAACTGAAAGACAAAGTGGGCAAGGGCCTGGCGGATGGCACTGGCTTTGGCGGCGGGGCCGCCGCAGCAGCGCCTGCTCCGTCCAGCGCACCCGCCCAGGCTGTGGCCGCACTGGTGGCGCTGGGATACAACACCTCGGATGCTGCTGCGGCTGTGGCCCGCATTGACGAAACCCTGCCGGTGCAGGATATTATCAAAATTGCACTGCGCGGGCTTTCGCGTGCGTAAAGGAGTGACCTGAATGAGCCAAAATACGGAATATACGGTGGATCCCAGCCGCCTGGTCAGCCCGGACGCCGCCCCGGCCGATGCCGCCGAGGAAGTCAGCCTGCGCCCCAAAACGCTGGATGATTATATCGGTCAGGAAAAGGCCAAAAACAATCTGCGCATTTACCTGCGCGCCGCCCAGCAGCGCGGGGAACCGATGGACCATATTCTGCTGTACGGCCCGCCGGGCCTTGGCAAAACAACGTTGGCCGGCATTGTGGCGCAGGAGATGGGCGTGCAGATCCGCATTACCTCCGGCCCGGCCATCGAAAAGCCCGGCGATCTTGCCGCTCTGCTGACCAATTTGCAGGAGGGCGATATCCTCTTCATTGATGAGATCCATCGCCTTTCCCGCCAGGTAGAAGAAGTGCTGTACCCCGCACTGGAGGATTACGCGCTGGATATCATGATCGGCAAGGGCCCCAGCGCCCAAAGCATCCGCATCAACCTGCCGCGGTTCACCCTGGTGGGCGCAACCACCCGCGCGGGCCAGCTGACCGGGCCCCTGCGTGACCGCTTTGGCATTCTGCTCAAGCTGGAACCCTACAGCCCGGATGAACTGGCTACCATCATCATGCGCAGCGCGGGCATTTTGAATATCCCCATCGACCGCCCCGGTGCGCTGGAGCTGGCCAAATGCGCCCGCGGCACCCCGCGTATTGCAAACCGCCTGCTCAAGCGTGTGCGTGACTTTGCCACCGTGGAGGGTGATGGGGCAATCGACGGCCCCACTGCTGTGGCAGCCCGCCGCCAGATGGATATTGACGAGCTGGGCCTGGATGAACTGGACCGCAGCGTGCTGCGTGCCATCATTGAGCTGTACGGCGGCGGTCCGGTGGGCCTGGATACCCTGGCGGCCAACCTTGGTGAGGAAAGTGTAACACTGGAAGATGTGTGCGAACCCTACCTGATGCAGATGGGTATGCTGACCCGCACCCCCCGCGGCCGCTGCGTGACCCGCCTGGCCTATGAGCATCTGAACATGCCCGTCCCCAAACACCTGCGCGCCGAAGACGCCGACGAGGTGGATGGGCAGCAGAGAATGTATTAAACAGATAGAAGTTAGGAGTTTTTTGGCAGGGCAGGGCCGCAGGCCTTATTTTGAGCGGTGCGCAGCACCGCGGTCCACCAAAATTATTCTTTATTATTTATAGTTCAATGTGTTGACTTTGATAGATGGAAAGGACTTGACGATATGGGTAAATTGTTTGGTACCGATGGTGTCCGCGGTGTGGCGGGCAAAGACCTGACTTGTGAATTGGCCCTGCAGATCGGCCGCGCAACTGCCGCAGAGCTGACCAGTCTGGACGGCCACCGTCCCCGTATTCTGATTGGCAAAGATACCCGTGTTTCCGGCGATATGCTGGAATGCACCCTGGCTGCCGGTTTGTGCAGCGTTGGCGCAGACGTTGACCTGCTGGGCGTGATCCCCACCCCCGGCGTGGCCTATCTGGTGCGCAAATACGGCGCAGACGCCGGTATTGTGATCTCCGCGTCCCACAACCCGATGGAGTTCAACGGCATCAAGATTTTCAAGGGCGATGGCTACAAGCTGCCCGATGAAGTAGAAAACCGCATTGAGGCTCATATCTTCAAAAACTGCGAGGATATCAAGATCTGTGATGGTGCCGAGATCGGCCGCGTTCACCGCCTGGATACCGCTGTGGATGACTATGTGGATGCTCTGGAGCAGCATATTGATGCAGATCTTTCCGGCCTGAATGTGCTGTTTGACTGCGCCAATGGTGCTGCTGCCAAGGTGGCGCAGAAACTGTTCCCCCGCCTGGGCTGCCAGTGCAGCTTTACCGGCACGTTGGATGACGGCGTTTCCGTTAACGATGGCTGCGGCTCCACCCACCTGGACCGGCTGGAAAAGAAGGTCGTGGAAGGCGGCTTTGACTGCGGCATTGCCTTTGACGGCGATGCAGACCGCTGCCTGGCCTGCGATGAAAAGGGCGCAGAGATCGACGGCGACAAGATCATTGCGCTGGTTGCCAAGGATATGAAAGACCGCGGCCGCCTGGACGGAAATACCGCCGTGGTGACGGTTATGTCCAACCTGGGCTTTATGAAGTATATGCAGTCCATTGGCATTGACACCGCCCGCACCGCTGTAGGCGACCGCTATGTGCTGGAAGAGATGCGCGCCCGCGGTTATGCCATCGGCGGCGAGCAGAGCGGCCATGTTATTTTCCTGCACCACTCCACCACCGGCGACGGCGAGTTGACCGCAGGCAAGCTGCTGAAGCTGCTGGCCCGCAAGCACCGCGAAGAGGGTACCAAGATGAGCGAGCTGAACGCCGTTTACACCAAGTTCCCGCAGGTGCTCATCAACCTGACTGCCGACAAGGAGCAGAAGCAGGCTTATAAAGAAGATGAATACATTGCCGGCTTTATTGAGAGCCAGCAGCAGAACCTGATGGGCATGGGCCGCGTGCTGGTGCGTGTTTCCGGCACCGAGCCCAAGATCCGCGTGATGGTGGAAGGCGAGGATATGGAAGCCATCCAGTCCAGCGCAGAGCGCATTGCCGATATGATCCGCCAGCGTATTCCGGGGGTGTGCTGATGCGCCCCGCCGATACCTGGGTCGATTACGAGCTGATCGACGCAACGAATCATAACCGCCTGGAACGCTGGGGCAAAACGCTGCTCATCCGCCCCGACCCGCAGATCATCTGGAAAAACGAGGAAGTCAGCCCCCTGTGGGCCAGGGCAGACGCCATCTATTACCGTTCCGCCAAGGGCGGCGGCCAGTGGGACTACCACAAAAAGCTGCCCCAGAAGTGGAACATCAAATGGCAGGACCTGACGCTGATCGTCAGCCCCACCGGCTTTAAGCATACCGGCGTCTTCCCGGAGCAGGCTGTGAACTGGGCCTGGTACCAGGAAAAGATCAAGGCTGCCGACCGTCCCGTCAAGGTGCTCAACCTGTTCGGCTACACTGGCGGCGCAACACTGGCCTGCCTGGCCGCCGGTGCCAGCGTGACCCATGTGGATGCTTCCAAAGGCATGGTAGCCTGGGCACGGGAGAACGCCCAGGCCAGCAGCCTGGCCGACCGCCCCTGCCGCTGGATCGTGGATGACTGTGCCAAGTTTGTGCAGCGCGAGATCCGCCGCGGCAGCCGCTATGACGCCGTTATCATGGACCCGCCCAGCTATGGCCGCGGCCCCAACGGTGAGATCTGGAAGCTGGAAGATAACGTCTATGACCTCATCACTCTGACAGAACAGGTGCTCAGCGATAAGCCGCTGTTCTTTGCCATCAACTCCTACACCGAGGGCCTGAGCCCGGCGGTTATGGAGTATGTGCTCAAAACTACCCTCTGCCCCAAGGTGGGCGGCCACACCAGCTGCGATGAGATCGGCCTGCCCGTAACCGCCACCGGCGGCGTAGTGCCCTGCGGCGCTACCGCAGTGTGGGAAGAATGAGAGTTAGGAGTTAGAAAGTAGGAGTTAATTAGGAATGAGCAATTAAAATTGCAATGCTCCGTAGGGGCGCACATTGTGCGCCCGCTAACCTTGCAGGATTAACTTTAGGGCAACACCGCACAATTCCCGCCTGACGGCTTAAGCACCGCTCCGGCGGCT
>OLOJ01002882.1_pt1 | contig 13069 bp, 8 predicted proteins | sample 1672251 | NCBI WGS metagenome assembly OLOJ01 (sample SAMEA3136664, study PRJEB25190) | human gut metagenome | biome: human gut; feature: human-associated habitat; material: faeces | place: Austria | collected 2013 | reverse complement strand
CCGTCGTCATCCAGCGCACGTATTTTAAGGCGACCCACGGCAAGCGCATCTTCCGTATGACGCCGATCCACCACGCCTTTGAGATGCGCGGCTGGCGCGAGGTCAAGATCGACGGCTTTTTTGCGCTGATTGCCGTCATCGGTGTGGCAATGGGAATTTTTTACATCTGTGTGGCATAAGCAGCGGGGCCGGGCCTACCCGGCCTCTGCCTGTTTCTGCCCCTAAGGGAGGTGACCGCCCATGAGCACTGCCGTGAGCATTGTGCGTACACTGCTGGGCCTTTTGTTTGACCATACCATCGGAAATATTGTGCGCATGGTACCCATCATACGCCTGCCCAAGCTGGAGCGGGGGCCGGTCTCCCGAGGCTTTCTCGCCCTGCTGCTTGGCATTTTGTTCTTCGGGCTGACGATGCTGTTCTCGGCCAGCTATTCCAGCGCCTACGCCACCAGCGGTAAACTGTACAGTATCATTAAACCGCAGGTCATGATTGCAATTGTAGGGCTGTTCTTTATGTGGGTCCTGTCCAACATCAACTACCGCGCGCTGCGTCTGATGAGTGAGAGTCTGTACATCATCACCATCGTGCTGCTGATCCTGACGCTGCTCAGCCCGGAGGACACCAACGGCACCTACCGCTGGGTGTATCTGCCGGGCGGTGCCTCCTTCCAGCCGTCGGAGCTGGCAAAATTCTCGCTCATGCTCTGGACGGCAGATATGCTGGACCGCGACTATGACAAGAAGAATAGGCTGTGGTACGGCGCGATAAAGCCTGCGCTGCCGCTGCTGCTCATCCTGTATTTGCTGCACAAGGAGTCGCATAACTCCGGCATGATCCTGCTCTGCCTGATTTTTGCCACGATGCTCGTCTGCACCCTCTCGCCCGGCCGCTGGCTGCTGCTGCTCATTCCGGCGGGTGTAGTAGTCGGCGTGTACTTCCTGAAGGGGCTGGCCAGCGGGGAAGGCTACGCCGCGGGCCGTATGGACGCTGCCTGGGGCCTTGCGCCGCTGGATACCGCCGGTATGCTGTGGCAGACCCGCCAGAGCATCTATGCCATCTCCACAGGCGGTATGTTCGGCGTGGGCATCGGCGCAAGCGTGCAGAAGCACCAGTGGCTGCCCTACGCCGAAAACGACTTTATCTTCGGCGTCATCGGTGAGGAGCTGGGCTTCTTCGGCTGTGTTATCCTCATCGGTGCGTTTGCGGTGTTGCTGATCATGGGCGTTATGATCGCCCTGCGCGCGCCCGACCTGTACGGCACGGTGCTGGGCATCGGCATCATCTCGCAGATTGCCTGGCAGGTGTTTCTGCATATCGCCGTCGGCACGGCACTGATCCCCAACACCGGCATCAGCCTGCCGTTCTTCTCCTCCGGCGGCACCAGTCTGCTGCTGCTGCTGAGCGAGATGGGCGTGCTGTTGAGTATCTCGCGCGCCGGAAATGCCCGGGAACAGCGCCTGGCAGAGCAGCACCGCGCCGAGACAGAACGGATGCTGCAGCGCACCCGCTACCGCAGCAGAGCCGCGCGGTAAGGGGGACGCCCAGCGCCCGCGGCACGGCGGGCACAGCCTATATTTTATTCTCATGGAGGTCCATCATGCGCGTTTTAATTGCTGCCGGCGGTACAGCCGGTCACATCAACCCGGCGCTGGCGATTGCCGGTGCCCTGAAGGCCGCGGACCCGACGGCGGAGATCCACTTTGCGGGCCGCCGCGAGGGGATGGAGTACGGCCTTGTCACCAAGGCAGGCTACCCCTTCCATCACATTGAGATCAACGGCTTCCAGCGCCATTTGAGCCTGGAAAACATTGGCCGCAACATCGTAGCCATCTGGCATCTGGCGCTGTCCGGCCCACGCACCCGGAAGATTCTGAACGAGGTCAAGCCCGACCTTGTCATCGGCTGCGGCGGCTACGTCAGCGGGCCTATCGTCCGCGCGGCAGCCCGGCGCGGCATCAAGACAGCCATCCATGAGCAGAACGCCTTCCCGGGCGTGACCAACAAACTGCTGGCGAAGGAGGTCAACATTGTGCTGGCCGCTAGCGCGGACGCGGTTGAAAAGCTCGGCGCGCCGGAAAAAACCACCGTCGTGGGCAACCCTGTCCGCCCCGAGGTGCTGACCGCGGACCGCGCCGCAGCGCGCGCCAAGCTGAATGCCGGAAACCGCACCGTGATTTTGAGCTTTGGCGGCAGTCTCGGTGCGGACCGCATCAATCAGGTCGTGGCCGACCTCTGCGCCTGGGAGAAGCAGACGCACCGGAATGTGTTGCACCTGCACGCCACCGGCAGCCGCGGCGTCAAGCTGTTTGAAGGGCTGGAAAAGGAAAAGGGCTTTGCCCCCGGCGAGAACCTCGTCGTGACGGAGTATATCAACAACATGCCCCAGCTGCTGGCCGCGGCAGATCTCGTCATTGCCCGCTCCGGCGCACTGACGCTGGCCGAGCTTGAGGCCGTGGGCCGCGCATCGGTGCTGATCCCCAGCCCGAACGTGGCCGAAAACCACCAGTATTACAATGCCCTTGAGCTGCAAAAGGCCGGTGCGGCAGTCGTCATCGAGGAAAAGAACCTGACCGGTGACGGTCTTGTCAAAACTGTCGAGACCCTGCTGACCACCCCCGGCAAGCTGGCCGAGATGGGCGCCAACGCCAAGACACTCGGCAACCCGCACAGCCTTGATTTGATTACCGAAAAGCTGCTGAAGCTGGTCAACGGCTAAGCAAGGCTGCATACACCCTGTAAGAGCGAACATCGTTCGCCCGCCCGCTGCGACGAGCGTCGCCGGGCCACACCCCGTAGGGGCGCATTCTATATGCGCCCGCCCAAAGTACCATCCACCAACGGGCAGCCGCCCCAAAATTCACCGGAAAGGAGCCGCTTATGGACCGCAACCAGCGCAGCCGCAGGCAAAAATCCGCAAACGGCTCCTACGCCCAACAGTCCCGCCGCAGTATGGGCAGCCGCTTGGGCCTTGAAAAAAGGAACGCCCCGCGCCCCATAGCGCCGCCTGAAAAGGCCGCGCCTGCTCCGCATGCGCCCCCGCGGCAGCGCCCTGCGCAGGAGATCAATCCCCAGAAGGCAGGCTACCGTCCCGGCACGCCAAGGCGCACGCGCCGCGTCACACAGGCGGAGATCATACGGGCAAAGCGCCGCCGCCGTCTGCTGGGGGCGCTCGGCGTGCTGGCCGTGCTGGCCGTGGGTGCGTTTGTGTCGATCAACCTTCTGTTCAAGGTCACGATCTTCCGGGTAGAGAGCTATGACCGCTCCCAGCCCGTCGATACCGGCATCTACACGTCCGACGAGCTGATCGAGGCGCTGGGCATCGAGAAAAACTCCAACCTGTTCGCCTTCTCCACCGCGGAAAAGACCCAGCAGCTGGCGCTTCAGTTCCCGTATTTGGAGCATGTCGCTGTGGAGATCCAACTGCCCGCCGCGGTCATCATCAAGGTCGAGCCCGCCACGGAGCGGTTCGCCTGTATGTACCCCGGCGGGTGGATGGTCTTGAGCGACTCCCTCAAAATTCTGCGCACCGACGTCAGCCAGCCGGACGGCCTGATTCTGTTGACCATGTCGCTGCCCACAGATTTCTCCCCCGTGGTGGGGCAGAACATCGAGCCAAAGAGCTATAACTCACTCCTGAGCGAGACCCAGCAGGCCACAGCGGAGACAGCAGGTCTGCAGGCCAGCGCACTGCAAACGCTGACCGAAATGCGGGACGGCCTGCAGGAGAACAACCTGTTTGACGGCACGACGGCGCTGAACATCCAGGATCTGAGTGATATTGAGTTCACCTACCAAAACCGCGTTCAGGTGCTGCTGGGCAGTGAGACGAACCTCGCCTACAAGCTGCGACTGGCCGCTGCCGCGCTGACCGACCCGGAAAAGGGTCTGGCCGCCGGTGATAAGGGCGTGCTCGACATCTCGACCCAGCGCAGCGACGGCGACATCCGCGCCTACTTCGCCCCCGATACCCCCGAACCGACACCCACCCCGGAGCCGACCCCGTCCCCCGAGGAGGAGACCGACTCCGAAAGCCCCACAGAATAACCCCAACACCCCGACAGAAAAGTCGGGGTGTTTTTTTGGATAGGGCTGTAACATCCGCGGCCCAAACAGCACTAATAGAGTGAAAGCACAGAGAAAGGGGGACAGGCCATGCCGCTGCCGGAATTGCCGGAATTAGAAGAACTGTACAGGCTCTACCGCGCGGATCTGTACCGCTATCTCTGTCACCTGACTCACGACCCCGCCGAGGCGGAGGATCTGCTGAGCGAAACCTTCCTGCGGGCGCTAAAACGGCTGCACACCTACCGTGGGGACTGCGCCGTCAAGACCTGGCTGTTCGGCATTGCGCGCAACATCTGGCTGGAAGGCTTACGCAAAAAGCACCCCACCGCCAGCACCGATGACCTGTTGGAAGGCTGCCTGGCCGAGGATACCCTGACCGAGCGCACGGACAGCCGCCTGCAATGGCAGCGTGTGAAGGAGCTGCTGCAGCAAAGGGATGACCGAGCCCGCCGCGTGGTGCAGCTGCGGGCCGTGGGCTACAGCTACAATGAAATTGCCGCGGAGCTGCACATCAGCGAAAGCTCGGCCCGCGTGATCGAGCACCGCACCCGCACCTGGTTAAAACAAATGCTTGCAAAGGAGGGTTACGACCTGTGAACAAAGCTGCCGAAACTACAAAAATCCCCTGTGCGGTCTGCCGCGACCTGATGCCGCTGGTACAGGACGGCGTGGCCAGTCCGGAGAGCGAAGCGCTGGTACAGGCGCACATGGCGGTCTGCCCGGCCTGCCGCGCCCTGTGGCAGGGAACGGACGACCCCGCCATGCCGGAGCAGTCTGCCCCCGATGACGGCAAAATTCTCCAAAGACTGCGCCGCCGATACAGCACCCATTTGCTGCTGCTGGCCTTTGTGGGCATTGCGGCGGGCGTGGCCCTGGGGTATACAGGCAGCGCCAACTGGGTTATCCTGTTCCTGCCGTGTGTCTGGGCCGTTCTGACCTGCCGGGATACCGGCATGGGCAAGCCACTGCTGCTGTTTACGCTGGGGCTGGCCGTGCTGGATGCTATCATAAAGCAGACGGCTTTTTTGGAATCATTCTCGCTTAGCAATTTCTTATGGAATCTGGCGTCCGGCTGTACCTTGTACGCTGTTTTGGGCGGCATGGGCTGGCTGATCGGCTGGCTGTTGCACTATTCAAAGGAGAGTACCCATGAAAACAAAGAATAAAAAGACGAAAACCATGCGCCGCCTGGCACTGGCGGCGGCCCTGCTGCTGATTTTGGCTCTGCTGCTGGCCTTTGACGCCATCAACGGTGACCCGCTCAGCCAACAGTGGGCTATACATCGGGCCATTCGATATGCGGAAAAGCTCTATCCGTGGCAGACCTTCCATTGGGATGAACGCACCGCCGCCGACGGGCAGTTCTTTAACTACATGGTGTACGTTCAGTCTGACCAGAGCCGTGATACAAACTTTGCGGTGCAGACGCGGTTCTGGCTGCTGACCGATGATGAAATCCGGGGTATGGAGTTTGAGCCGACCCACACGTTTTACGTTGACCACCGCTGGAACACGTGTTATCGCCTGGGAAATGAAGCCGCCCAGCAGGCAGCCGCATATTTGACCGTGCAGGCCCCGGAACTGCAATTCGCTTCGGCCTACGGCGCACAGGGGAATATCGTAGACATCAATCTCTGCTATACGGAGCAGGACGGCATGACCCCGGCTAACTATGTGGATGATCTGCCGCTGGATGCTGCCTTTGACAAAGCCCTGCTGCAAAAGGTGCCCAGCCGCCTGTGCGCACAAGTCCTGTGCGACGGCAAGCCTACCGAGGCGGACATGCAAACCGTCCTGCACACCCTCAAGCAGGTGCTGGAAAGCAACGACATGCCGATCACCTATTACGACATCACCCTTGTGCCCACCGGCGATTACGCTGACCACAGCGCGTTTATGGCGGATGTGTTGGAATCCGGTCTGACGTCCGCCGATACAATTGCATAAAAAATACCCGTATTGCCTTTAGTAAGACAATACGGGTATTTTGCTGTTCTGTAGGGGTCGATGCTTGTCATCGACCTGCGGGCGGATGCAAACATTCGCCCCTACAATTTACGATGCAATCAATCAGACGTTCAGCTCCACATGCTGGCCGACGTCCTCGGCGTTGGCGTCCAGCACGGGCTGGATGACGTCGCGCAGGAACTCGGTGACCTGCTCGGCGCTGCGGCCCGTAAAGGCTTCGGGGGAGAGCTCGGCCTCGATTTCCTCGCGGGTCAGGCCGAACGCGGGGTCAGCCTCGACGCGGGCAATCATGTCGTTGGGCTTGCCCTCCTGCTTGACAACGGCAGCGGCGGCCACGGCGTGCTCACGCAGACGCTCGTGCAGCTCCTGACGGTCACCGCCCTTCTTGACGGCCTTCATCATGATGTTCTCGCTTGCCATGAACGGCAGCTCGGCCATGACGCGGGCACGGACGACCTTCGGGTAGACGACCAGCCCGTCGGAGACGTTCAGCAGGATGTTCAGGATGGCGTCAGCAGCCAGGAAGCCCTCGGCCATCGCAATGCGTTTGTTGGCGGAGTCGTCCAGCGTGCGCTCAAACCACTGGGTACCGGCAGTGATGGCGGGGTTCAGCACATCCACCATCAGGTAGCGGCTCAGCGCACAGATGCGCTCGCAGCGCATGGGGTTGCGCTTGTAGGGCATAGCGGAGGAACCGATCTGGTTCTTCTCAAACGGCTCCTCCATCTCCTTGAAGTTCGCCAGCAGGCGGATGTCCGTCGCCATCTTCATGGCGGACTGGCCGATGCCTGCCACGGCGGACAGCACATTGTAGTCCACCTTGCGGCTGTAGGTCTGGCCGCAGACCGGCACGACCTTGGTAAAGCCCATCTGGGCGCAGACGTCGGCCTCGACGGCCTTGATCTTGGCGGAATCGCCGTTGAACAGCTCCACAAAGCTGGCCTGGGTGCCGGTGGTGCCCTTAACGCCGCGCAGCGCCAGCTGGGAGATCTGGTGGTCAAGCTCCTCCAGATCCATGTACAGCTCGTTCATCCAGAGCGTGGCGCGCTTGCCGACGGTGGTCAGCTGCGCGGGCTGGCAGTGGGTGTAGGCCAGGCAGGGCATGGCCTTGTACTCGTCGGCGAACTTGGCCAGATTTGCCAGCACGCCGATGACCTTCTTGCGCACGAGCTGCAGGCCCTCGCGCATGATGATGACGTCGGTGTTGTCACCGACATAGCAGCTGGTCGCGCCCAGATGGATGATGCCCTTTGCCTTGGGGCACTGCAGGCCGTAGGCGTAGACATGGCTCATCACGTCATGGCGGACGAGCTTCTCGCGCGCAATGGCGTCCTCATAGTTGATGTCGTCCTTGTGTGCCTCCAACTCGGCAATCTGCTCATCGGTGATGGCCAAGCCCTGCTTCTGCTCGGCCTTAGCCAGCGCGATCCACAGCCGGCGCCAGGTGCGGAACTTGTTGTCGTCAGAGAAGATGTACTGCATCTCATCCGACGCATAGCGCGTAGAAAACGGCGAAATATATTTGTCGTGTTGTGCCATTGGGTCAAATCCTCACAATCTTTTAAGCTGATAGTTCCAGTATAGCAGAAACTTCCCGAAATATCAAAGCTTGAAATAATTCACGCCGCCCTCAAAGATCGGCTGGTATTTGTCACCGGTGACGTTCTTATAGAGCTGCTCGCCGCTGCGCTCGCTGTGGCCCATCTTGCCAAAGACACGGCCATCCGGGCTCGTGATGCCCTCGATTGCCAGCACGGAGCCGTTCGGATTGTAGCGCATGTCCATCGTCGGGCGGCAAAGCAGGTCAACGTACTGGGTCGCAATCTGGCCGTTGTCGATGAGCTGGTTCAGCAGCTGCTCGTTGCAGACAAAGCGGCCCTCGCCGTGGCTGATGGCAATCAGGTGCTCGTCGTTGATGTCGCATTTGCTCAGCCAGGGGCTCTTGTTGCTGGCCACGCGGGTGCGCACCAGCATGGACTGGTGGCGGTGGATCGTATTAAACGTCAGCGTCGGGTCGCTTTCGGTGATGGGACGGATCTCGCCGTAGGGGACCAGGCCCAGCTTGATGAGTGCCTGGAAGCCGTTGCAGATGCCCAGAGCCAGACCGTCGCGCTGGTTCAGCAGACGGTTGACTGCGTCGGCCACCGACGGATTGCGGAAGAACGCCGCAATGAACTTGGCGCTGCCGTCCGGCTCGTCGCCGCCGGAGAAGCCGCCCGGCAGCATCAGGATCTGCGCCTCGTCCAGCTCCTTCACCAGCGCCTCGCAGCTCTCGGCCACGTTGGCGGGGGTCAGGTTTTTCAGCACCAGAACATGCGGGTCGCCGCCTGCGCGGCGGAACGCGCGGGCTGTGTCGTACTCGCAGTTCGTGCCGGGGAATACGGGGATGACGACCCGCGGCGTCGCCAGGCGCACAGAGGGAGCCACGCGCTTGTTGGCGGGGCAGTCATGCTCCAGCGCGGGGACGAACTCACCGGTCTTGCGGTAGGGGAATACCGGCTCGAGCTTTTGCTCCCACAGCTCCTGCAGACGGGCCAGGTCAATGGCCTTGCCCTCGGCCTCCAGCGTGTAGTCCACGGTGGTGAAGCCGAGGAACTCGCCGGCGGAGGCATCAAGCAGCTCCAGAATGACCGCGCCGTAGGCGGGCTTGAACAGATCGTTCAGGTCGATGTCATTGGACAGCTGCAGACCCACATGGTTGCCGACGCACATCTTGAACAGTGCCTCGGCCACACCGCCGTAGCCCGGCGTGGCGGCAGCCAGCACCTTGCCCTCGTCGATCATCTGCTCGACGGTCTTGTAAATGGAAATCAGGCTGCCGATCTCGGGCAGACCGTTCTTGTAGTTGGGGCGCAGGATGACAACGGAGCTGTTGGCCTTCTTGAACTCGGGGCTCTGCACGTCGCGGGTGTTGCCGATGGCCGTCGCAAAGCTGACGAGCGTCGGGGGCACGTCCAGGCCCTCAAAGCTGCCGGACATCGAGTCCTTGCCGCCGATGGACGCAATGCCCAGACCCATCTGGGCATCCAGCGCACCGAGCAGGGCGGCCAGCGGCTTGCCCCAGCGCTCGGGCTTATCGTTCATATGCTCAAAATATTCCTGGAACGTCAGGTACATATCCTCGTGGTGGAAGCCCGCGCAGACCAGCTTGGTCACGCTCTCGACCACGGCCATATACGCGCCGCGGTAGGGGTCAGCCTCGGTCAGGTAGGGGTTGAAGCCCCACGCCATGCCGGAGCAGGTCGTCGTCTCGCCGTCCACTGGCAGCTTGGCGGCCATGGCCATCGTCGGGGTCAGCTGGTACTTGCCGCCGTAGGGCATCAGCACGGTGGCTGCGCCGATGGTGGAGTCGAACCGCTCGCCCAGGCCCTTTTGGCTGCAGACGTTCAGGTCGCTGACCATGGATTCCAGCTTCTGCTCAAACGTTGCACCGGCAAACTGGGGCTGCCAGACATGGCCCGGCAGGATGTGCGCATCAGCGTGGCGCTCGGCACCGTTGGAGTTCAGGAACTCGCGGGAGAGGTCAACGATGGTCTTGCCGTTCCAGACCTCGCGCATCCGCTTTTCCTCGGTGACGGTGGCAACGATAGTCGCCTCAAGGTTTTCCTCGGCGGCGTACTTCATAAAGGTCTCGGCGTCCTCGGCAGCGACGGCCACGGCCATGCGCTCCTGGCTCTCCGAAATGGCCAGCTCGGTGCCGTCCAGACCCTCGTACTTGCGAGTGACCTTGTTCAGGTCGATGTGCAGGCCGTCGGCCAGCTCACCGATGGCGACAGACACACCGCCTGCGCCGAAGTCGTTGCAGCGCTTGATCAGGCGGCAGGCGTCCTCGCGGCGGAACAGGCGCTGCAGCTTGCGCTCGATGGGCGCGTTGCCCTTCTGCACCTCGGCACCGCAGGTCTCAAGGCTTGTCAGCTTGTGCGCCTTGGAGGAACCGGTGGCACCGCCGACACCGTCGCGGCCCGTGCGTCCGCCCAGCAGGATGACGACATCACCCGGGGCGGGCTCCTCGCGGCGGACATGGCTGGCAGGCGTCGCGCCGACAACTGCGCCGATCTCCATGCGCTTGGCGGCGTAGCCGGGATGGTACAGCTCTGCGACCTGACCGGTGGCAAGGCCGATCTGGTTGCCGTAGCTGGAATAGCCCGCGGCAGCCGTCGTGACCAGCTTGCGCTGGGGCAGCTTGCCGGGCATTGTCTCGGAAACAGGCTTCAGCGGGTCAGCCGCACCGGTCACGCGCATGGCCTGATAGACATAGCTGCGTCCGGACAGCGGGTCACGGATGGCACCGCCAATGCAGGTCGCCGCGCCGCCGAAGGGCTCGATCTCGGTGGGGTGGTTGTGGGTCTCGTTCTTGAACAGCAGGAGCCAGTCTTCCTTACCGTTGTCCGTATCGACCTTGATCTTCACGGTGCAGGCGTTGATCTCTTCGGACTCATCCAGTTTGCCCAGCTTGCCCTGCTTTTTCAGGAGCTTGGCGACAATGGTGCCGATGTCCATGAGGTTGATGGGCTTGGTGCGGTTGAGCTTCTTTCTCGTGGCCAGATAGTCCTCATAGGTCTGCTGGAGGATGGGGCTGGCAAACTCCACGCCGTCGATGGTGGTGTGGAAGGTGGTGTGGCGGCAGTGGTCGGACCAATAGGTGTCGATGACCCGCAACTCGGTCATGGTGGGGTCGCGGTCCTCGGACTGGAAGTAGTCGCGGCAGAAGCGCAGGTCGTCCACGTCCATGGCCAGGCCGTAATCGGCCACCATCTTCTCCAACCCGGCCTCATCCAAGGCCCGGAAGCCGGTCAGGGTGGCGACGGTCTCCGGGATGTCGTAGGTCATGGCCAGGGTGGCGAAGGGTTCCAGGGAAGCCTCCCGTGCCTCGACGGGGTTGATGAGGTACTTTTTGATCGCCCCCACTTCCTCGGCGGTGAGCTTGCCGTTTAACTGATACACTCTGGCAGAGCGGACCAGAGGCCGCTCGCCCTGGGAGAGGATCTGGATGCACTGGGCGGCGGAGTCCGCCCGCTGGTCGAACTGGCCGGGGAGGTACTCCACGGCAAAGAGGATGCCGCCCTCCGGCAGCGTGTCGGTGGTCACGTCCAGCTGAGGCTCGGACAGGATGGTTTTCACGCTGTAATCAAACAGCTCCGGCGTGATGTTCTCCACGTCGTAGCGGTTGAGCAGCCGCAGGCTCTCCAGAGAGGAGATGCCCAGCAGGGTGCGGATGTCCCCCGCCAGGGCGTCTGCCTCGGCGGTCAGGCCGGGGCGCTTTTCAACATATACCCGATATACCATTATTTTACCTCTTCCTCTGCACGCAGGGCTTTGGCGCCAATGTCCTTACGGCAGTATGCGTTTTCAAACTTGACTTTTGCGCCCTCACGATAGGCCTTTTCAATGGCCTCTTTCAGGGTGTTGCCGATGGCAGAGACGCCCAGGACACGGCCGCCGGAGGTCTTCAAAACCCCGTCGTCCAGCTTGGCCCCGGCCACATAGACTTCCGCGTCCAGGTCGGCGGGGATGGTGATGGGATAGCCCGTCTCATACTTCTTGGGGTAGCCCTGGGAGGCCAGGACCAGGCAGCAGGCGGACTTGTCGCTGAACTTGACCTCGGTCTTGTCCAGCTCGCCTTTGGCGGTGGCCTCCATGATGGTCAGCAGGTCGCTCTCCAGCAGGGGCAGGACCACCTGGGTCTCCGGGTCGCCGAAGCGGCAGTTGTACTCAATGACCTTGGGACCGTTTTCCGTCAGCATCAGGCCGAAGTAGAGGCAGCCCTTGAAGGTCCGGCCCTCGGCATTCATGGCGTGCATGGTGGGCAGGAAGATCGTCTCCATGCAGGTCTTGGCGATCTCGTCGGTGTAATAGGGGTTGGGGGCGATGGTGCCCATTCCGCCGGTGTTGGGGCCGGTGTCGCCGTCGCCGATGCGCTTGTGGTCCATGGAGGAGACCATGGGGATGACCACGTTGCCGTCGGTAAAGGACAGAACGGAGACTTCGGGACCGGTCAAAAATTCCTCAATGACGATGTGGCTGCCGCTCTCACCGAAGATCTTGTCCTCCATGCAGGCGCGGACGGCCTCCTCGGCCTCCTCGCGGGTCATGGCAACGGTGACGCCCTTGCCCAGGGCCAGGCCGTCGGCCTTGACCACGGTGGGGATGGGGGCGGTCTTGAGATAAGCCAGCGCCTGGTCCATGTCGTCAAAGACGGCGTACTCGGCGGTGGGAATGTTGTATTTCTTCATGAGGTCCTTGGAGAAGACCTTGCTGCCCTCCAGAATGGCGGCAGCCTTGTTGGGGCCGAAGCAGGGAATGCCGATGGCTTCCAGCCGGTCCACCGCGCCCAGGACCAGGGGATCGTCGGGGGCAACAACCGCGAAATCAATGGCGTTGTCCTTGGCGAAGGCGGTGATGGCGTCCAGATCTTTCGCCCCGATGCCGGTGCAGATGGCGTCGGCGGCGATGCCGCCGTTGCCGGGGGCGGCGTAGATCTCAGAAACGCGGGGGCTCTTTTTCAGGCTCTTGATGATGGCGTGCTCCCGTCCGCCGCCGCCTACTACGAGAATCTTCATGGAAACTGACCTCCTTGCTTAGTGGTGGAACAGGCGCATGCCGGTAAAGGCCATGACCATGTGGTAGCGGTTTGCCGTCTCGATGACGTTGTCGTCCCGGATGGACCCGCCCGGCTCCACGATGTAGGAAACGCCGGACTTTCTGGCCCGCTCGACATTATCGCCGAAGGGGAAGAAGGCGTCGCTGCCCACGGTCACGCCGGTCTGGGTGGCGATCCAAGCCTTTTTTTCCTCTGCGGTCAGCGGCTCCGGGCGGACCTTAAAGGTGTTCTGCCACACGCCGTCCCGCAGCACGTCCTCATACTCGTCGGAGAGGTACACGTCGATGGCGTTGTCCCGGTCGGGGCGGCGGATGTGATCCAGGAATTGCAGGCCCAAGGTCTTGGGATGCTGGCGGAGATACCAGTTGTCGGCCTTGTTGCCCGCCAGACGGGTGCAGTGGATGCGGCTCTGCTGGCCGGCACCCACGCCGATG
>OLOJ01002870.1_pt1 | contig 13112 bp, 9 predicted proteins | sample 1672251 | NCBI WGS metagenome assembly OLOJ01 (sample SAMEA3136664, study PRJEB25190) | human gut metagenome | biome: human gut; feature: human-associated habitat; material: faeces | place: Austria | collected 2013 | reverse complement strand
GCACACCGTCAATGTGGCAGCGTTTTTGCTGATTCTTTAGCAGGGGTGTGGTATAATCTTATATTGGGACAGAATAAAATCAGGAGGGGTGAACCGTTTATGAAAAAAAGTACCTGGTCCCGCGACCTTCTGGTCATGCTTGCCGCACTGTGCGTCGCCGGGGTGGCGGTGGTATGGGTGCAGCGCATCACCGGCCGCATCGACGGCGTGGCCATGCTGATCTTCATGCTGGCTGTGTTTGTCACCTCCATGTACACCGACGGTTATCTCTGGGGCGTGCTGGCCTCGCTGGCAAGTGTGCTGGCGGTCAACTTTGCCTTTTTCACACCCTATTTTGCCTTCAATTTTACCCTGCCGGAAAATCTGTTCTCCGGCCTTGTGATGCTGGCCGTATCCATCATGACCAGTACCCTGACTACCCGGGTCAAAAAACAGGAGCAGCTGCGCATGGAGACCGAGCGGGAAAAAATGCGCGCCAACCTTCTGCGGGCGGTCTCCCACGACCTGCGCACGCCCCTCACCTCCATTTACGGGGCCTGCTCCACCGTGACTGAAAACTACGATTCGCTGGGCAAGGAACAGGCCCTCAAGCTGCTGCGGGAGGCCTGCGAGGATGCCCAGTGGCTCAACCGTATGGTGGAGAATCTGCTTTCCGTGACCCGCTTCGACGGGGAACAGGTGGCCGTCAAAAAGACCCCCACCGTGCTGGAAGAGCTGCTGGACACGGTGCTGGTCAAATTCAAAAAGCGCTGCCCGGACGTTCCGGTACAGCTGGAGCTGCCGGAGGACTTTGTTATGATCCCCATGGACTCCATGCTGATCCAGCAGGTGCTGATGAACCTGTTGGAGAACGCGGTGCTCCACGCCGAGGGCATGACCACACTGACGCTGCGGGTGTTCACGCTGGGCAGCCGGGCTGTGTTTGAGGTGAAGGACGACGGCTGCGGCATCCCGAAAGAGCGTCTGCGCACCCTGTTCTCTGGCACCGGCGGCCCGGACCCCAACGCCCCGGCCGACAGCGGCAAGCACGGCATGGGCATTGGCCTGTCGGTGTGCGCCGCCATCATCAAGGCCCACGGCGGCGAGATCGACGCAGAGAGCCGCCCCGGCGAGGGCACGACCATCCGTTTCTGGCTGGAGACGGAAAAAATCGAACTGGAGGACGCAGAGGATGAGCAATAATAAATTCAAGGTACTTATCATCGAGGATGAGGCGAACATCTGCAGCTTCATTGAAACGCTGCTGACCACGAACGACTATCAGGCGCTGGTGGCGCACACCTGCACCATGGGCCTGACCCTGTTCGCCTCCCACAACCCGGATCTGGTGATCCTGGACCTGGGCCTGCCGGATCGGGACGGGCTGGAGCTGATCCGTACCGTGCGGCAGAAGTACATGACCCCCATCATCGTGTTGTCGGCCCGTACCGATGAGATGGATAAGATCGAGGCGCTGGATCTGGGTGCCAACGATTACATCACCAAGCCCTTCGGGATGATGGAATTTGTAGCCAGGGTCAAAGCGGTCCTTCGGCGCTGCGCAAGGCAGAGCGAAGAGAGAGAGCTGTACTGTAAGGATCTTCGTGTCAATGTGTCCCGTCACGAAGTCAGCTATCAGGGTGAGGTGAAGGAGCTGACCAGAAAGGAATTCGAGCTTCTGGAATATCTTATGGAGAACAAAGGACTGGTCATGTCCAGAAACCAGATCCTGTGCCATGTGTGGGGCTATGATTTTGACGGAGAAACAAGGACTGTAGATGTTCATGTACGGACTCTTCGACAAAAGCTGGGGGAAGCCGGAAATCTGATCGAGACAGTGCGTGGCGTGGGATACCGGATCGGAGATCATGTATGAAAAAGAAAATTCTGCATCATACAAGCATTATGATCATTTTTGCTGTTCTTGTCACGTTTCTGGCAGCAAGTGTGGTCACCTACAATAAATTAAACACATACATGCAGCGGGGAGTCCGTGAGGAAGCGCAGTATATCTGCCTTGCCATGGATGAGTATGGAGATTCCTTTCTCACAAAAAAGCTTCAGACAGTATCATCAAGTCGTGTGACTCTCATCCGTAAAGACGGAACCGTTCTCTACGATTCTGAGGCCTCTCCGAAAAAACTGGCAAATCACAGTGATCGTCCGGAATTTATACAGGCAGAAAAAAATGGAAAAAGCGAAAGTATCCGTTATTCAGAAACCTTTGCAAAAAAGACCTTTTATTATGCGGTGAAGCTGGATGACGGAAACGTGCTCCGTGTAGGAAAAACCGTAGACTCTATATATTCCACATGGATCTCAAGTCTTGCTGTGCTGGGACTTCTGATGCTCCTGGTACTGATCCTGGAGTTTGTTTTTGCACAGAGACAGACCAGAGAGCTGATCCGTCCGGTCAACGATCTGGATCTGGAGCATCCGCTGAACAATGTGTGCTATGAGGAGCTGCGTCCCCTTCTTGTGCGGGTGGATGAACAGAACCGGCAGATCCGGCAGCAGGTAAAAGAACTGAAGGAGGCAGAGGAGATCCGGAAGGAATTTTCTGCAAATGTTTCCCATGAGCTGAAGACCCCGCTGATGTCCATTTCCGGTTATGCGGAGCTTATGATGAACGGCATGGTTCCGGCAGATCATATGCAGGAATTTTCCGGAAGGATCTACCATGAATCAATAAGACTTTCCAATCTGGTAGCGGATATCATCCAGCTTTCCAGACTGGATGAAAGCAACAGTGAGGTTCCTTTTGAAGAGGTGGATCTTTATGAGCTTGCGGAAGACGTAAGAAATAATCTCAGACATCCTGCCGGAAAGAAAAATATTTTCCTTGAGCTTGCCGGAAGTGCAGAGAAGATCAAGGGTGTCCGCCATGTACTCTATGAGATGCTTTTTAATATTGCAGACAATGCAGTCCGCTATACAGAACAGAATGGTCATGTGCGGATCATGGTAGGCAACCGGAAAGGGCATCCGTTCTACTGTGTGGCAGATGACGGGATCGGAATCCCGAAAAGTGAACAGGGAAGGATCTTTGAGCGCTTTTACCGGGTAGATAAAAGCCATTCCAGACAGACCGGCGGAACAGGTCTGGGGCTTTCCATTGTGAAGCATGGAGCAACGCTTCATCATGCACAGATCAACGTGGAAAGTGAACAGGGAGTTGGAACCAGGATGGAGATCGTTTTCCCGGAGAATACTTCTGACCGAAAATAAACTGAAAATAATCAGTAGGATTTCACGGTGAAGTGTAGTATAATAAAAAAAGGTTCAAAGGCCGGTCGGATGAGAATCTGACCGGCTTAAACTATGTATGGGAAAAAATCCCTGTATTTCTAAAAATCAGGAGGAACAAAATTATGAAAGAGCCGGTTCTGGTAGTAATGGCAGCAGGAATGGGAAGCCGCTACGGCGGACTGAAACAGATCGATCCTGTAGATCAGGAAGGTCATATCATCATGGATTTTTCCATTTATGATGCCGTACGTGCAGGCTTTAAGAAAGTGATATTCATCATAAAAAAAGAGAATGAACAGGATTTCCGCGATGCCATCGGCGACCGCTTAAGTGACAAGGTGGAGATCGTTTATGTGTATCAGGATCTCAACAACATCCCGGAAGGCTTCCAGGTTCCGGAAGGCCGTGTGAAGCCATGGGGAACCGGACATGCGGTATTAAGCTGTGCCGGAGAGATCGACGGACCGTTTGTGGTGATCAATGCAGATGATTATTATGGAACCCATGCCTTTAAGATGGCGTATGATTTCCTGATCCAGGCCCAGGAGGACACCGTACCTGCCCAGTATATGATGGTAGGCTACCGTCTTGAGAATACCCTGACAGACAACGGCTACGTTTCCAGAGGTGTCTGTGAGACAGATGAAAATGGATATCTTGCAGATATCAATGAGCGAACACACATTGAGAAACGTGACGGCGGAGCAGCCTACACAGAGGACGATGGAAAAACCTGGACAAGTCTCCCGGGAGAGACTCCGGTATCCATGAACATGTGGGGATTCACCGGCGGATTTATGAAAGAGCTGGTAAAACGCTTCCCGGTATTCCTTGAAAAGAGCATCCCGGAAAATCCTCTGAAATGCGAATATTTCCTTCCGTTTGTAGTTGACGAGCTCCTCCAGGAAAAAAAGGCAGCAGTCAGGGTCCTTACCACACAGGATAAGTGGTACGGAGTGACCTATAAAGAGGATAAACCGGTAGTGGTAGCCGCGATCCAGAATCTGAAGGATCAGGGACTTTATCCGCAGGGACTCTGGGATTAAGTAGTAAACCTGGTTTTCTGCTATTGTGGAAACAAAGGAACAGTGCTAAAATAAACAGGAACAGTTAGATCCAATAGAGGAGGAGAAAAACTATGGCAATTTTAGTAACAGGTGGAGCAGGATACATTGGAAGTCATACAGTTGTAGAGCTGCAGAACGCAGGATATGATGTTGTAGTAGTTGACAATTTGGCTAATTCCAGTGAGAAGGCTCTTGACAGAGTATCCAAGATCACAGGTAAGCCGGTGAAATTTTATAAGGCAGACATTCTGGATCGTGAAGCAATGAATAAGGTTTTTGACAGCGAGAAGATCGATTCCTGTATTCATTTTGCAGGACTGAAAGCAGTAGGTGAATCTGTTGCCAAGCCATGGGAGTACTACGAGAACAATATCGCAGGAACCCTGACACTTGTGGACGTGATGAGAAAACATAATGTAAAGAATATTATTTTCTCTTCCTCAGCAACTGTATACGGCGATCCGGCTATGATCCCGATCACAGAGGAGTGCCCGAAGGGACAGTGCACTAACCCATACGGCTGGACAAAATGGATGCTGGAGCAGATCCTGACAGATCTTCATACAGCAGATCCGGAGTGGAACGTCGTACTTCTTCGTTACTTCAACCCAATCGGAGCTCATGAGAGCGGACTGATCGGAGAAGATCCAAAGGGAATTCCGAACAACTTGATTCCATACATTACACAGGTTGCAATCGGTAAACTTGAGTGCCTCGGTGTGTTTGGAGATGATTATGATACACCTGACGGAACAGGTGTCCGCGATTACATCCACGTAGTTGATCTCGCAGTGGGACATGTCCGCGCAGTAGAAAAACTGAAAGAGAAAGCAGGAGTTTCTGTATATAATCTTGGAACAGGAAACGGATATTCCGTACTTGACATGGTGAAAGCATTCTCCAAAGCTTGTGGAAAAGAGATCCCTTACCAGATCAAACCACGCCGTGCAGGAGACATTGCTACATGTTACTGTGATGCTTCCAAGGCAAAGGAAGAACTGCACTGGGTAGCTGAGAGAGATCTGAACAAGATGTGTGAAGATTCCTGGAGATGGCAGAGCATGAATCCAAACGGATACGAGGATTAAGTTTGATTAATCATTTATAATGTGAAATAAAAAGTTGTTGATGAGCAGGGGCGCGCGATGATAGTGTAGTTTCCTGTGCCATCAACAACTTTTTTGTATCATTTGTAAATTATGTTGACCAACCGCGAACAATAACACAGCTCTTGCAACCAACAGTCCATCTGTATTATACTAATAGAACACGATTAAATTCAGAAGAAATTGGAGATAGAAAAATGAAGCGCGAAGTAGATCTTAATGAAATTTCAGACGGACGTCTGTATTCCTCCGGAGATATGGTTAAGGTGGACTGTCATGACTGTGAAGGCTGCTCTGCATGCTGCCAGGGAATGGGAGATTCCATCCTATTGGATCCAATGGATCTGTGGAGATTGCAACTCGGAAAAAAAGAGAATTTTGATACACTGCTTGCAAACTATCTGGAATTGAATGTAGTTGACGGGATGGTACTTCCTAATTTAAAGATGGCAGGAGAGGAAGAAGCCTGTCTGTTCTTGAAAGATGGAAGATGTTCTATTCATGGATACAGACCGGGAATCTGCCGTTTGTTCCCTCTTGGACGTATTTATGAGGAGAATGGATTCAAGTATTTTATCCAGGTTCATGAGTGTAAGAAGCAGGAACGTGGTAAAGTGAAGATTAAGAAGTGGCTTGGAATTGCAGATCAGAAGAGATACGAAGATTTCGTGTGGAGATGGCATACATTTCTTAAGAACTGTGAAGAAGGAATGAAAGAACTTGATGAGCAGAACGCGAAAGTACTGACGGTTGTGGTTCTCCGCAACTTTTATCAAATGCCTTATCAGGCAGAGGAAGAAGCACAGTTTTATCCGGAATTTGAAGAAAGACTGGAAAGACTGAATGCAATGTTTGGATTTTAGAAGTGAAAGTTAACAACAGGTGAAAGGCATCAGTAGATGGAAAGCAACAGTAGAAAAACACAGATATTAAAAGAAATTTTTGGATACGATTCTTTCCGTAAAGGACAGGAGGAGATTGTAGATCAGATTTTGAATGGAAGAGATGTGCTGGCAATCATGCCGACCGGAGCAGGAAAATCACTTTGTTATCAGGTTCCGGCACTTCTGATGTCTGGGATCACGATCGTAGTATCACCGCTGATTTCATTGATGATCGATCAGGTGAAGGCACTGAATGAAGCAGGAGTTCATGCAGCGTATATTAATAGTGCACTGACAGAACGGCAGATTACAAAAGCATTAGAACTGGCAGCAGCAGGCAGATATAAGATGATCTATGTCGCTCCGGAACGCTTGTTGACACCACGGTTTCTGGACTTTGCATGTCATACAGAACTTTCCATGGTGACAATCGATGAGGCTCACTGTATTTCCCAGTGGGGACAGGATTTTCGCCCAAGTTATGTGAAGATCACAGAATTCATCCGCCAGCTTCCAAGACGCCCGGTCGTCAGTGCATTTACAGCAACAGCAACACAGAAAGTAAGAGAAGACATTCTTGAAGTACTTGATCTTGAATCTCCCTATATAAATGTATCCGGTTTTGACAGAGAGAACCTTTACTTCGAAGTAAGACCAGCGCGTGGGAAGAAGGATGCAATTAAGGAATATCTTACACAGCACAGAGAAGACAGTGGAATTATTTACTGTGCAACAAGAAAAAATGTAGATGAACTCTATTTGGAATTGCAGAATGCCGGATTCTCTGTCGGAAGATATCACGCAGGAATGGGGACAGAGGCAAGAAATGAAAGTCAGGAAGATTTCATTTATGACAGGACAGAGATTATGATCGCAACGAATGCATTTGGAATGGGAATAGATAAGTCCAATGTCCGTTTTGTACTTCATTATAATATGCCGCAGAGCATGGAAAATTATTACCAGGAGGCAGGCAGAGCCGGACGAGACGGAGAACCGGCAGAATGTATCCTTTTCTATTCACCGCAGGATATCATGATCAATCAGCTCCTGCTGGATAGTAAAGAGCAGATTGGAGAATACACAGAAGAAGAACTCCGGGTGATCCGGGAACAGGATGTTCTCCGGCTGCGTAAGATGAGTAATTATTGTACGACAAGCATGTGTCTTAGAAAATACATATTGAATTATTTTGGACAAGAGACAGAAGAACATTGTGGGAATTGTTCCAATTGTCTGGAAGAATTCGTAGAGCTTGATGTCGGAGAGATTGCGGCAGACGTGATCGAGTGTGTGCGCGAATCCAGACAGAGATACGGTATGACAATGATTCTTTCCACACTGGCGGGAGCGAATACAGCGAAGATCAGAAGTGCAGGGATGAATGAACTTTCCGTTTATGGAAGACAGAGTAAATGTTCTCAGCAGAGGCTGAAAGACGTAGTTTATACACTGCTCGAACACGGATACCTTCAACAGAGCGCAGATCGTTATGCGATCCTGAAACTGACAGACCGGTCAGAAGAATTACTGAAATCGAGAGAATTGAAACTTCGCTGCAAGAAGTCAGAACTTACAGAAAAGAAAAAGTCCGGAAGTGGAAAGAAAGCGTCTCATAGAAAGGGAGAGAGTTTCGGGAATCTTACAGATAAAAGCCGAGAATTATTCGAAGAATTGCGTTCTGTGCGTTATTCTTTGGCAAAGAAAAAAGGAATTCCGCCATATATGGTCGCTTCAGATCGTACATTACATGAGATGTGTGTACTTGTTCCATTTGAAAAAGAGGAACTGCTTGAAGTACACGGTATGGGATTTAAGAAATATGAACAGTACGGAGCAGTTTTTCTTGATAAGATTCAAGAAGTGACAGCAGGTGATAAAAAAGGTTACGGTATATCAGAAGATGCTGATGGGACAGACGCAGTTCAGAACAAGAATCCTCTGGACATCGGACCATTTGGAAGCGTAGAGAATTAACAGCAAAAAAGAAGTAAAAGAAAGAAGTGACATAAAAGTGTCTGTAAAAATATTTTCAACATTAAAAAATTATAAAAAAGAATATTTGCCAAAAGATATTTTAAGCGGAATTATCATGGCAGCAGTCTCAATTCCAATCTCTATGGGGTATGCACAGATCGCAGGTGTTCCGGCGGTGTATGGACTTTATGGATCTGTTCTGCCGATCCTGCTATTCGCCATGCTCTCAACTTCAAAACAGTTTATCTTCGGAGTAGATGCGGCACCGGCGGCAATTGTCGGAGCTGCACTGGCAACACTTGGAGTGACGGCAGAATCAGCCCAGGCATTGCAGTATGTACCATTGATTGCATTGTTTACAGGACTCTGGTTATTGTTGTTTTATCTTTTACATGCAGATAAGATTGTTGATTTTATCTCAACACCGGTTATGGGTGGATTTATCAGTGGTATTGCGGTGACAATTATTATGATGCAGATTCCGAAACTGATGGGAAGCCCGGCGGGAACTGGAGAATTCATAGAACTTGCAGAACACATTTTTCAGGCAATCACAAAGATAAACTGGTTGTCCTTTGGAATGGGAATTGGAGCACTTGTAATCTTGATTGTATCCAAAAAACTGATTCCAAAGTTCCCGATGGCAATCGTTATTATGATTGCCGGAGTTCTCTCGACAATTGTCTTTCATGTAAACCAGTATGGTGTAGTTCTTCTGCAGGCAGTTCAACCAGGGCTTCCGCGGCTTATTTTCCCGGATTTTACAGGGATCAATCTTACCCAGGCCGTGGGAAGAGCGCTTATGGTTGCTGTTGTGATCATGGCAGAGACACTTTTGTCAGAGAACAATTTTGCATCCAAAAACGGATATGAACTGGATGACCGTCAGGAAATCCTTGCCTGTGCCGCAGGAAATCTTGCTGCCGGTGCAGTTGGATGCTGCCCGGTAAATGGAAGTATTTCCAGGACTTCCATGAATGAACAGTATGGAGGAAAGACACAGGTTGTATCCATTACAGCGGGACTGACCATGGCAGTTGTACTTATAGGTGCAACCGGATTTATCGAATATCTTCCGGTTCCGGTATTGACGGCAATCGTAATCTCTGCACTGATGAATGTTGTAGAGACACATCTTGCAGTACGCTTGTTTAAAGTAAGCAGAAACGAATTCTATATTTTTATTGCAGCAGGGATCGGTGTGCTGTTCCTTGGTACGATTTACGGAGTTGTGATCGGAATTCTGTTATCTTTTGTAGCAGTAATTTTAAAGGCTACAAACCCACCGAGATCTTTCCGTGGAATGATTCCGGGAAAAGAAGTTTATTATGATCTGGAGAGAAACCGTTTTGCATATCCAATCAAGCATGTGATTATTTACAGATTTAGCGAGAACCTTTTCTTTGCAAATAACAAAGTGCTGGTTTCAGATATTGAAAACAGCATCAAAGAGGATACAAAGGTTGTAATTCTGGACGCATCAGCAATCAACAGCCTGGATATTACAGCGGCAGATGCACTCGAAATGCTTGCAGCAAGTCTGAAAAAACGTGGAATTAAGTTCTATATCACAGAACATTCCAGAGAAGTTAACGATCAGATGAGAAAGCTTGGAATCGGACATTTGATAAAAGAAGGTGCTGTGCGAAGAACAATTCTTGCGGCACTTCATGATGCGGGAATTGAGCAGCCTTGCCCATTGGATATTCCAGAAGAAGATCTCGAAAAACTTAAGCGAAGAGAATATTTTTCCCTTCCTGCAGAAGAAGAAAATACACTGGAAGAGTTTGCATGGGCATTTGGTGATGATGCAGTCAAAGAAATTGAGAAACGAGTGCTTTCTATTGTGAAGCAGATCCATGAGATTACAGATCTCGAGAAACTTTCCGAAGAAGGAATCAAAGAAAAACTGGAATTTTGGAATTCACTTGGAGCACTTGATGAAGATGAGTTGCTCCGCAGAATGGAGCTTCACTTAGATGATCTTCCAAGTGATGTAAAAGAAAACAAAAAACTCGTCATTGAATTGATCGAGCGTAGAAGAAGAAAACTTAGAGATCGTCTTCTGAAAGAGCATCCAGAGATTGTTGAGCATATTGAAGAGCGAAGAGAGCGGCTGGAGCGAAGACTTGAGAAACAGAATCCAGATGCAGTAAAGCGTCTGAAACACTGGAAAGATGAAGAAATCTAAAGAACAATCTTTAAGATTCTTAATAAATCATTAGGATTGATGGAGTTCCCTTGTTTCTGCAAAAAAGGAATGCTATGATTAATATGGAAGAAAAAGTCAGGGGACAATTTTGATTGTCCCCTGATTCTAAGAATAGAAAAGAAAAAAAGGGATAAGCATGTGGTCTAAAGAAACAAAAGAAGAAAAAGAACGCAAGAAAGAACAAGCGTTTTACGAACATTATAGCGCGATGGGAAAAAGCACAGATTCCATTAGAAAAGAGTGGGAGAGACGCAAGAGGAATGAACAACGCATTCGACGCCTCAAGAGACGAAGGAGAATTGCAATCGTATTGATTCTGCTCGTTGTATTAGTTCCGGCAGTTTCAACATTTACTTATTTTAAAATGAATCCGATTGTATTACGGAGTAAAGTGATCGCGCAGGAAAAGAAAGAAAGTATGGATCTGATGTCCAACATCCGTTTCGTTGTTGGTGGAAAAGCGAAAGATGTGAAGACAGAAGGGAAAGTAGATACGAATAAAGAAGGAAAATATACGGTTTACTATGTCTATGGTAAACAAAAAGTAAAAGCTGAAGTCGAAGTCAAGGATACAAAAGCACCTGAGCTTAAAATGAAAGACAGTTATACAACAGAACTTCCGAAAGATATCAAGCCGGAAGATTTTGTAGAATCAGTAAAAGATGCATCAGATGTCACACTTGAATTTGTCGGACAGGATTCCTGGGAGAAGAAAGGAAAATACGGAGTAACTGTTGCTGCAACAGATAGTGACGGTCATAAAACAGAAGGTAAATCAACACTGAATCTGGAAGAGGATACAACAGGACCGACTATTGAAGGAGCAGATGATAAAGAACTTGCACAGGGCGATACGATGGACTTGAATGAAGGGGTTACGATAAAGGATGATATGGATCCAGAGCCAACATTGGAAGTACAGGGTGCTGACAAAGTGGAATTTGCGACACCGGGAACCTATATTGTCACCTATCTTGCAAAAGACCGTTCCGGAAATGAGACAAAGATTGAGCGAAAGATCAAAGTGAAAAAGAATCCGGATTGGAATGAGAAAGTTGTTTATCTGACTTTCGATGATGGTCCGTCAGAGAATACCGGAGAGATTCTTGATATCCTGAAAGAAAAAAATGCAAAGGCAACCTTCTTCGTCACAGGAAATAATCAGGAACATGATGATATGATAAAAAGAGCCTTTTCCGAAGGACATTCGATCGGACTTCATACCTATACACACGATTATGCAACAGTTTACGCATCCGAAGATGCATACTTCGCAGATCTGCAGAAAGTATCGGATTTGGTAGAGAGTATCACAGGGACGAAATCCATGATCATTCGTTTCCCGGGAGGATCCAGCAACACCATCAGTGCAAAATATGTCAAAGGATTGATGACAACACTTACGAAAGCAGTGAGAGACAAAGGATATCAGTATTTTGACTGGAACTGTGATTCTACTGACGCAAGCGGAAATAATGTGCCGGTAGAAAAGCTGGTTTCCAACGCAACATCCTGCACGGCAAATCATGTTGATATTCTGATGCATGATACAGATGCAAAAGATACAACCGTACAGGCATTGCCACAGATTATTGATTACTATAGAAGTCAGGGATACACATTCAAAGGACTGACCGTTGATAGTGTGGCAGCGCACCATGGAGTGAATAATTGATAAATATTAGAAAGAGCCAGGGCAGGCACAACACACGGTGTCTGTTCTGGCTCTTAATTATATCTTAATCCTCATCATCTGTCTGTACAGAGTAAGTCTGTCTCTTTCTTGCCATCTCATCGCTCTCAAGATATTCATCATAAGTTGTAATCTTATCGATCAGCTTACCGCCCGGAACAATCTCCATGATACGGTTCGCTGTTGTCTGTACGATCTGGTGGTCTCTGGAAGTAAAGAGAAGTACTCCAGGGAACTTGATCAGACCGTTGTTGAGTGCTGTGATAGATTCCATATCCAGGTGGTTTGTTGGCTCATCAAGAAGCAGTACATTTGCTCCTGAGATCATCATCTTGGAGAGCAGGCAGCGAACCTTCTCACCACCGGAAAGTACAGCAACTTTCTTCACTCCGTCTTCACCGGAGAAGAGCATTCTTCCAAGGAATCCACGAACATAAGTTACATCCTTTTCCTCAGAGTACTGTGTCAGCCACTCTGTGATATTGTAGTCATTGTCGAATTCTCCGCCGAAATCCTTCGGGAAGTAAGCCTGAGAAGTTGTAACTCCCCATTTATATGTTCCCTCATCCGGTTCCATCTCGCCGATCAGGATCTTGAAGAGGATTGTCTTAGCAAACTCATTTCCACCAACAAAAGCAACTTTATCCTCACGGCCAAGTGTGAATGTAAGATTATCAAGAATCTTCTCGCCGTCAATTGTCTTGGAAAGTCCTTCTACAGTGAGAACTTCATTACCAATCTCACGGTTCGGACGGAAGTCAATGTAAGGATATTTACGGCTGGAAGGTCTGATCTCATCAAGCTGGATTTTCTCCAGGGCACGCTTTCTGGAAGTAGCCTGTTTGGACTTGGAAGCGTTCGCACTGAATCGGGAAATAAATTCCTGCAGCTCTTTGATCTTTTCTTCTTTCTTCTTGTTTGCTTCTTTCATCTGACGGATCAGCA
>OLOJ01002865.1_pt1 | contig 13143 bp, 9 predicted proteins | sample 1672251 | NCBI WGS metagenome assembly OLOJ01 (sample SAMEA3136664, study PRJEB25190) | human gut metagenome | biome: human gut; feature: human-associated habitat; material: faeces | place: Austria | collected 2013 | reverse complement strand
AGATGATGCGGAAGCTTATGGATAAATCCAACCGTATCTGTGAGAAGAATCTGCTGTCCGTCCTTCAAATTTAAAAGTCTGGTAGTTGGATCCAGTGTAGCAAACAGTTTATCCTCTGATAAAACCTCTGAGCCTGTCAGTGTGTTCAGCAGCGTAGATTTTCCCGCATTTGTATATCCTACGATCGCAGCAGTCTTCATATTGCCTCTGGCCCGGCTGGAACGGATCAGTTCCCTGTGTTTCTCCACCTGGGATAATTCCTGCTTCAAAGCAGAGATCCTTGTACGGATAAGACGACGGTCTGTCTCCAGCTTTTTCTCTCCCGGACCTCTGGTTCCGATTCCACCTCCCAGACGGGAAAGAGATTCCCTGAGACCGACCAGACGGGCAGATCTGTAGCGAAGCTGTGCAAGCTCTACCTGTATTTTACCCTCACTGGTTATAGCTCTCGCTGCAAAAATGTCCAGAATCAATAATGTCCTGTCCATCACCTTACAGTCCAGTTCCCGCTCCAGATTATTCAGCTGTGCAGGAGAAAGTTCGTCATCACAGATAATTCCGGTTGCATCCATAGCATATACCAGTGCACGTACTTCCTCTATCTTTCCTTTTCCAATATAAGTTCCGGGATGCACAGACTCACGATTCTGAATGATTCTTCCCACTGTAACAGCTCCCGCAGTTGATGCAAGCTCCTTCAGTTCATCCAGGGATTCTTCCACATTATCATGATCATCCGTCTGCACTCCCACAAGAACCACCCGTTCTTCAAGCTTTCCAAATTCTTCCATAAATTCTCCTCAGTCAGATGGATATTACACACGCGTTTTAAGAAATGCAAGTTCCTTCTTAACAGTTTTATCTTCCGGGTATAATTCCAGATATTCCTGTGCTTTCTGCAAAGCAGTCTGAAAATCCAGTTTCTTCTCATAGACTACGATCTCATTAAACAGCAGACTCTGCATATCCTCCGCTCCTGCCACATGGATTCCGCTTTCTATATCAGAAAGGGCACTGTCATAATCCCCATCCTCTATATCACACAGTGCAAGTCCGTTAAATCCTTTGGCTCCGTTTTCTGCCTGTGATACATACTGCTGAAACATTGCTTTTGCATTTGCGCTGTCTCCTTTATCCATATATACCATACCAAGCAGAACCAGTGCCTCCGTATTATCGCCGTCTATGGCTTGTTTCAGTTCACTTTCAGCATTTTCATAATCATCCATATAATAATAAACTCTGCCGCGGTCACAATGATCCTCTGCATTTTTTGCAGTTCCTGACAAAGCAGCTTCCAGATAACGGGTTCCGTCTGCTTCCATATCCCTGTTCAGATATGCCCCGTAGATCTGGATAGCTCTGTCATAAGTTGCATCTTCGCCGTAGGCCTGTTCAAAATTAGCAGAAGCTTCCTCATAGGAATCCATGGCCAATGCTGTTTCTCCCGTAAGGAAGTACAGATCCGCATCCATTTTATAGTTTTCTGCCAGAGTCTGGCAGTCTTCCAGTGCTGCCTCATAATCCTTTACTTTGAGATAAGCCACAGCTCTATACGACAGAATATCTTTCTTTAATGCTTTGCCAACTTTGTCACATTTAAGCGCATCATTGAAATATGTTATGGCTTCTTCATAGTTTCCAAGCTTGAGTTTCGCTACACCTGCACCTCTGTACGACTGTGCAGGCTTCACTCCCTCAGAAATTGCTGTCTCGTATTCTTCAAGTGCTTCCTCATAATTTCCCTGTTCCAGATTCTGTGCAGCCTGTTTATAATTCTTCGTATCTCCCACATTGCAGCCTGTCAGAAGTCCAAGGCTTAAGCAGACAGCAGTCAGAAATAATCTTTTTTTTCTGTTATACATGTAATTCCTTTGCCAGTAAATCAGTCAATGAGCAATCCTTCAGATTCCATTACCTTTACTACATGATCAACATTCTCAAGGCAGAGTTCATCTGTTCCGGCTTCTACCATAACACGAATCAATGGCTCTGTGCCACTCTCGCGTACCAGAATACGCCCATCACTTCCCAGTTTCTTTGCAACTTCCTCTACAGCAGCAACTACCTTCGGATTCTCTCTCGCAGTCTTCTTGTCTGCCACCCGGACATTTCTGAGAAGCTGTGGATAAACCTTCATTTCCCTTGCCAGATCACACAGAGTTGCTTTCTTCTCTACACACGCTTCCATTACCATGAGAGAAGTAAGGATTCCATCACCTGTTGCAGCGTAACGGCTGAAAATAATATGTCCGGACTGCTCACCGCCAAGACTGTATCCATTCTCCATCATATTCTCTGCCACATATTTATCTCCTACTGCAGTCTGCTCATATTTCATACCCTCTCTCTCCAGAGATTTGTACAGACCGAGGTTTGACATAACAGTGGTTACTACTGTATCATCTTTTAATCTGCCCTGCTCCTTGAGATATTTTCCACATACATACATAATCTTATCACCGTCGACCACATTTCCCTTATGGTCAACAGCAATACAGCGATCTGCATCACCATCATAAGCAAAACCGATATCCAGTCCATTGTCCACAACATATTTCTGCAGGACTTCAATATGGGTAGAGCCACAGTTTGTATTGATATTTGTACCATCCGGCTGGTTATTAATCACATAAGTCTTTGCCTGAAGTGCCTCAAATACACTCTTTGCAATAGCTGAAGAACTTCCGTTTGCACAGTCAAGCCCTACTTTAATGCCTTTGAAATCCCTGCTTGGAATAGAGATCAGATGTCCGATATAACGATTCCTTCCTGAAGCAAAATCCACAGTGCGTCCAATATCTTCTTTGGTTGCCAGAGGAAGATCCTCGATCAGGCCATCCAGATATGCTTCAATCCTTGCTTCTACTTCCGCTTCAATCTTCTGTCCGTTTCCATTGAGAAGTTTGATACCATTATCATAGAATGGATTATGGCTTGCGGAGATCATAATACCACAGTCAAAATCCTCTGTACGTACTGCATAAGAAACACTTGGGGTTGTCGTTACATGAAGAAGATATACATCTGCACCGGACGCTGTCAGACCTGCAACAAGTGCATATTCAAACATATAACTGCTTCTTCTTGTATCTTTTCCAATAACAATCTTAGCTTTATGGTCTCTTCCATAATACCAGCCTACGTAGCGCCCCACCTTAAATGCATGATCTACTGTCAGTTTAACATTTGCTTCTCCACGAAATCCATCTGTTCCAAAATATTTTCCCATAATTGCTCTCCTTTACTTTTTACAATATCCTCTGTTTCTGCACTGCATACTGTATTTCCCGGATCACACCCAAAACTGCTTTTAATCAGATCAGACATGTCTCCTGCGAAAGCTGCAGATATCTGCTTAACTTATTGATAAAGTCCCTGAGGATATATACCCGCTTCTGTAAGATTTTTAAATGCTCTCATTACTGTTTCTTTATCTTCCTGATAGGTTACACCAAACCATGTATCCTTTGTCTCCAGGACATCAACTTCAGCACTTTCATTTTTGATCAGATGGTCAACTAACTCCGGAAGCAGATATTCCTTTTTTGTATCTTCCGGTGCGAGTCCACTGAGAAATTCTGCAAATCCTTTCTCGAGAACCTCCATAAAGTCCGGCGTCAGTCCCCACATATTCATGGACACCAGATCCTTTACATCCAGTTCCTGCACACTTCCGTCCGCATTTCTTGACTCTGCACCTGTGGCAGTCTTAAATATATCATGCGTCTCTGTCACACCTGTAAGCTGTCCATTCTCAATATGGCAGATTCCTCTGGTAACGCTTCCATTATCGCTCAATGTATTTCCAAGCCTGAAACCGGCCATGCAGATGTGGAGTTTTCCGTCCTTTTGCTGTTCCTGCACAAGATAATCATGCACCTTCACATAAGCTTCTTTCCCATAATAATCATCTGCATTGATAACAATAAATGGCTCATCCAGAACCTTCTTTGCAGCAAGTACAGCCTGTCCGGTTCCCCAGGGTTTCGTGCGGTCAGCCGGTTTCGTAAATCCCTCCGGCAGATCATCAAGCTCCTGGAATACATATTCTACTTCCGTAATTTTCTCAATACGCTCGCCGATCACTCTGCGAAACTCTTCTTCCAGATCTTTACGGATAATAAACACTACTTTGTTAAATCCGGCTTCCAGCGCATCGTGGATGGAATAATCCATAATAATCTCTCCACATGGTCCCACCGGTGCAAGCTGCTTGATTCCTTCTCCAAAACGACTTCCGATTCCTGCCGCCATAATTACAAGTGCTGTTTTCTGCATAAATATTTTCCTCCTGACATTCTTCTCTCATATCAATACTTTTTCAGTCATCTTCTGTCACATACCCTCTCCGCAATATTCTATTCCGCATCCTGAAGATTACTTAATTTTGCTGCCTGATCTGCTGCGATCAGACTGTCAATGATCTCATCCAGATCCCCGTTCAGAACATTCTCCAGTCTGTGCAGTGTCAGCTTGATTCTGTGGTCTGTCACACGGCCCTGTGGAAAATTATAAGTTCTGATCTTCTCTGAACGGTCACCTGTTCCAATCTGGCTTCTTCTTGCCTCAGCCTCAGCATCATGCTGTTTGGCAAGCTCCATCTCATACAGACGGGAGCGAAGAACTTTCAGTGCTTTATCTTTATTCTTAAGCTGTGACTTCTCATCCTGGCAGGAAATTACGATTCCGGTAGGAATATGTGTCAGTCGCACAGCAGAGTCTGTTGTATTGACACACTGTCCGCCGTTTCCGGATGCACGGAACACATCGAATTTACAGTCATTCATATCCAGATGGAAATCGATTTCCTCTGCTTCCGGCATAATAGCAACTGTACAGGTAGAGGTATGGATACGTCCGCCGGATTCTGTTTCCGGAACTCGCTGTACACGATGTACACCACTTTCATATTTCAGTCTGGAATAAGCACCTGCACCTGTGATCATAAATGTTACTTCCTTAAATCCGCCGATTCCGTTCTCATTGAGACTCATCATTTCTGTTTTCCAGCGGCGGGATTCTGCATATTTCACATACATACGGTAAATCTCTGCTGCAAAAAGGGCAGCTTCATCCCCACCTGCACCTGCACGGATCTCCACAATAACGTTCTTGTTATCATTAGGATCTTTCGGAAGAAGAAGGATCTTAAGTTCATGCTCCAGTTCCTCTACATTCTTCTTTGCCTCAGACAGTTCTTCCTTCAGCATTTCCCGCATATCTTCATCTTTCTCTTCCTCAAGCATGGAAAGACTGTCCTGTATCGTTTCTTTGTTTTTCTTATACTCCCGGTAAGCATCTACTATCGGCTGCAGATCGCTCTGCTCTTTCATCAGCTTCTGAAAATGTTCCTGATTATCGGTAACTCCCGGCTCTCCAAGCTCATTAAGCACCTCTTCAAAACGAATGAGCAGATCGTCTAATTTATCAAACATATTTATCCTCCTGTAATTTCTTTCGCCCCAGAACCACCCGGTCCAACCCGACCAGATCCTGCCTTATCTCAATATCTTCAAATTTATATTTCCGCAAAAGAGCTGACACATCTTCTCCCTGGCTGCATCCGATTTCATATAAAAGCCAACCACCCGGAACAAGATGATCCTGTGCCTGTTTCGTGATAGCCCTGTAAAAATAAAGTCCATCTTCCATACCATCCAGTGCCATACGCGGATCATGCAATTTTACTTCATCCATAAGATCTTCAATTTCCGCCGTAGGAATATATGGCGGATTTGATATAATCATATCATAAGCTCTGCTATAATTTCTATTACTATTTTCGCATTCTGTCATTTTTACAGTATCTTTTACAGCAGTCCTTTTCATATACTCTGTTCCGTACACAATGTTCTGCATTTCAGAAAACAGATTACTCTGTACGAATTCCGCATGCTCTGCCACTTCCAGTGTCCGTGCATTCCGCACAGCCACTTTCAGTGCCTCATCTGACAGATCCACGCCTGTTCCGTGTGCATCAGCTCTCTCCTTCAGAATACTGATAAGAATACAGCCGGATCCTGTACACATATCAAGAATATATGGATTTTTCACAGCTTTCATGCATTCAAGAGCGGACTCCACAAGTGTTTCCGTATCCTGTCTGGGTACCAGTACATTCTTATCCACATAAAATTCATGCCCCATAAAAAAAGCCTGATGCGTCAGATGCTGCAGCGGTATGTGTCCCGCACGTCTGCTGATCAGTTCCAGATATCTTTCAGCAACACTTTCTGTGACACTTTCTTCTCCGTATGCAAAATAATACGCCCGGCTTTTTCCTGTGACATATTCCAGGAGAAGCCAGGCATCCAGCCCGGCTTCCTTAATCCCCGCCTGTGCAAGGATCATCTGTCCTTTTTTTAATAATCCTGTCAGAGTTTCTCCGTTCATTGTTCTGCTTCAACTCCAAATTCTTCCTTCAGATATGCTTTCCAGTCAAAAACCGCCTCTACAGCCCTGATCGCAACCTCTGCCATATCTGCTGTCGGTTCCTTAGTTGTAAGTTTCTGCATTGCCAGACCCGGTTTACTGAAAAAGTCAGCAAGTTTGCTGTCTGATCTTCCAGCCCACTGAATAATCTCAAAAGATATTCCTGCTACAACCGGCACCATAAGAAGTCTTCCAAACAGTCTCACCCAGTAAAATGGAACCAATACAAAAATAAAATGCAGAAAAATGCTGACCAGCATAACCAGAAACAGAAAACTGGTTCCACATCTCTTATGCAGTCTGGAGCTTGCAAGAACATTATCCACCGTAAGCGGCAGTCCATGTTCCACGCAGTTAATGCACTTATGCTCTGCTCCATGATACATAAATGTTCTCTGAATATCCTTCATTCTGGAAATCAGAAGCATATATCCCATAAACAATGCAAGCTTTACAAATGCCTCAACTATTGTAACTGCAAATTCCGAAGCGCCAACCCTTCTGCAAAGACTTGCAAGGGCGTATGGCAGCAACATAAAGGCGGCAACTGATACCACGATCGAGACAGCAACTGTCACATATAACAGCCATTTGAACTGCTTATCTTCTTTTGCCTTTTTTGCAGCAAGCTCCTCTTCTGAAAGAGCAGCATTCTTCTGCTTATCCTCTTCGTCCTCCTCGTCCCCTGCGATCTCCGCTGAATACATCAGACATTTTGTGCCGACCACCAGAGAATCCACGAAGCTTACCACACCTCGGATCAGTGGATATTTGAGAAATTTTGCATTTCCGAATACACATTTGTAATCTTCTACTTTTAATTCAATCTCATTGTCCGGTCTGCGGACAGCAATGGAATATTTATCCTTATGGCGCATCATAATGCCTTCCATTACAGCCTGACCGCCGATGTTCGATGATTTCATTATTTTCTCCTAAAGAAACAAGAAAGGCTGAGATTTCCCAACCTCAACCTTCTCAATTCTTACTATATTCTGATTATTTGTTCAGGCCGTATTTCTTATTAAACTTATCGATACGTCCACGAGCCTGAGCTGCTTTCTGCTGACCTGTATAGAATGGATGACATTTAGAGCAGATTTCTACGTGGATGTCCTGTTTTGTAGATCCTGTTACGAATGTGTTACCACAGTTGCAGGTTACAGTTGCCTGATAATAATTAGGATGGATTCCTTCTCTCATGATTTTCACCTCTCTGTAAAGATTCTATTTTCTATTCGTATTCATTTGACGAATTTACTATTAAACAGCTTTATGAGTATAACATATCGTCCCATGGAATGCAAGTTATTTTAAAATTTATTTTAAAATTTATTTAATATTTTTGTTACTGAGAACGGAGCGAACAGTAACTGTTTTTTTACAACGTTTCAGATAAACTTCTGTTTTTTTACAGTCTGCACAAATTCAGCATTATTTTTCGTACGGGTAAACATATTCAGGATCTGTTCTACCGCATCTTCTGACTTCATTCCATTGAGGGCTTTTCGCATAATGTAAACCGCTTCCTGTTCTTCTTTACTCAGCAGCAGATCCTCTCTTCTTGTACCGGATTTCTGGATATCAATTGCAGGGAATACCCGCTTTTCCTGCAGTTTTCGGTCAAGCACCAGTTCCATATTACCGGTTCCCTTAAATTCTTCATAAATTACATCATCCATTTTACTTCCCGTATCCACAAGCGCTGTAGCAAGAATAGTAAGGCTTCCGCCCTCTCTCATATTTCTGGCCGCACCAAAGAAACGTTTCGGCATATGAAGAGCCGCCGGATCCAGACCACCGGAAAGAGTTCGTCCGCTGGGCGGTATGATCAGGTTGTATGCCCTTGCCAGTCTTGTAATAGAATCAAGAAGAATTGTAACGTCTTTTTTATGTTCCACCAGACGACGTGCACGTTCTATTACCATTTCAGACACACGTTTATGATGTTCCGGAAGCTCATCAAATGTAGAATAAATGACTTCCACATTATCGCCACAGATGGCCTCCCTGATATCTGTAACCTCCTCAGGACGCTCATCGATCAGAAGAATGATCAGATGCATGTCCGGATTGTTTCTCAGAATAGACTTTGCCACATCTTTCAGCAAAGTTGTCTTACCGGCTTTCGGAGGAGATACGATCATTCCTCTCTGTCCTTTACCGATAGGGCTGATCAGATCTACGATCCTCATGGCAACTGTGCCGCCCGGTCTTTCCATTATCAGTCTCTCATTCGGAAAGATCGGTGTCATATCTTCAAAATTATGTCGTCTCTGCCCTTCACTGGGATGGAATCCGTTGATAGAGGTCACATATAGCAGGGCACTGAATTTCTCTCCCTGTGTTTTGATACGGATATTCCCCTTAATAATATCACCTGTTTTCAGGTTAAATCTGCGTATCTGAGAAGGTGATACATAAATATCATTTTCCCCCGGAAGATAATTTTCACATCGGATAAACCCATATCCATCGGGAAGTACCTCAAGGATTCCGTCTGCTCTCTCTCCACTGTCAAGCTGTACTGCCTCTGCCGGGGCATGATACTGTGTACGTTCCGGTGTTTTGTTATACTGGGGGATTCTCTCTCCATTACCTTCCCCTTCACTCTGCTGCGGTTTCTCCCGGACTGTTTCCTGTTTTTTTGTCTCACCTTCCAGTTCATCTTCGTGAAGCATTCTCTCGATCAATTCCGGTTTTCTCAATGCTGAAACCCCTTTTAATCCTCTGGCTTTTGCCAAATCCTTTAAAGTTGCCAGTGATAATGATTCATACTTTTCTCTCATAAAATAATCCTCTGCTTTTTGTTTTGATTGTTAATATTGATAATTATTTTTATTTTTGTTTTTCTGATTTCCTATGTATCTGAGCAATTTATTCTTTATTAACTTTTCCTGTAACAGTTAGTGGGATAATCTGTCTGAAGTGACACGAATATCAGATCTGCAGCAATGCATATCGCAGGAAAATTATACTCCTGCTCCTGTGTCGACAAGTTAATTCCTGTAGTAATCCTGTCTGCACACCGGTATCTTTATATTTATCTTAGCACATCTTCTTCATAATTGACAATACCATATTATTCCAAATCTTTATTATTGGCAAGCTGTTTTATACGTCATAAAACTGATATTATCGACATAAAAGCAGAAATCCGGAGACATAAAATATGTCCCCGGATTTCCGGTAAATCAGATATTAATAACACTTATTTAAGAAAACAATTAATGTACCAGATTTCCCACTAATCCATAAGAAACAATATACATAATGACAGTTGCCATAATAATGCCACAAAAAATTGCCAGAGAGGACTTCTTAATATCAATTTCCAGAAGAGATGCAATCAGAGATCCTGTCCATGCCCCTGTTCCCGGAAGCGGAATTCCCACAAACAGCATCAGTCCCCAAAACTCATATTTCTTTACCTGATCACTTTTTCTCATTGCCCTGTCTTCCAATTTCATAACAAGTCCCCAAAAGAGTTTCGTCTTTTTTAAAACCTTGAAAATCTGTCTGATAAACAACAGAATAAACGGAATAGGAATAATATTTCCAACAATACACAGTGGAATTGCCTTTGCAGCCGATATCTTAAGTAAGGATGCTGCAAGCAATCCTCCCCTGAGTTCCAAAAGCGGAATCATTGAAATAATAAAAACTGCCCCTTCCGGTGAAATATATTGTGACAGATTCTGCGAGAACCAATGTACCAGTGCTTCCATAAAACCTCCTAACTTTTACTTCAGATAATCCTTCAAAAAATCAATAAATTTCTGCATTTCTTCCTTTGTTCCAACTGTGATACGAAGGAAATTGTCAATTCTGTCCTTCTGGAAGTAACGAACATAAATATGCTGCCCTCTCAATGCCTCAAAAAGTTCTTTCGCAGGGCAGGTTTTATGCGTAGCAAAAATAAAGTTAGACATAGAATCCTGAAAAAAGAATCCCAGTGCCTTCAATTCTTTCTTTGTCCATTCTCTTGTCTCTATGATTTTATTACATGTCTCATCAAAATATGCTTTATCTTCAACTGCCGCCACACCTGCAGCAATCGCTGTACGGTCCATAGTATAAGAATTAAAAGAATACTTCACATCATTCAGGAATCTGATCAGTTTCTCATTTCCACACGCAAAACCAATTCTCATCCCAGCCATAGAACGCGACTTGGAAAATGTCTGTACGACCAGAAGGTTGTCATATTTTTCAATCAATGGAAGCGCCGACTGACCACCAAAATCCACATAAGCCTCGTCCACGATCACAATCACATCAGGATTATGGCGGATAATATCCTCCACTTCCTCCAGCGGCATCTCCACACCTGTCGGCGCATTCGGATTCGGGAATACAATTCCTCCGTTTTCTCTGAAATAATCTTCCTTCCTTATATGAAAGTTCTCATCCAGTGCCGGTCTCTCATATGGAATACGGAACAAATCTGCCCATACATCATAAAAAGAATATGTGATATCCGGAAAAAGAACCGGCTTCTGTGAATTAAAGAATGTAAGGAAACTCATGGCAAGCACATCATCGGAACCTACTCCCACAAAAACCTGTTCATCCTTCAGCCCGTAATTCTTTGCAATGGCATGTACCAGTTCTCCTGCTGTAGGATCCGGATAAAGTCTCATAGTATCTGTATCCATCTCCCTCAACGCCTTCTCCACTCCAGGTGCCGGCGGATACGGATTCTCGTTGGTATTCAGCTTGATCATATCCGGCTGATTGGGCTGCTCGCCTGGTGTATATGGTATTACTTTACGTATATTTTCTTCCCATCTGCTCATTTATCTGATTCCTTTCATGTTTTTTATTGTTTTTCACTTTCGTCAGTATAACATTAATCTCTATTTTCGTAAATCAACTTTTTGCATTTTACTGATTGACAAACCCACTTTGCAAGTTTATAATAGGCGGCAGAAAAGATAAGAAGAATCAAAACGTTGAAGAGAAGAGTACGCTGAGGAACGTTACAGAGAGAAATGTATACCGGTGCAAGCATTTCATCGCGAACCAGCCGAAGACCACCTCTGAGTGACTTTAATACAGTCCGGTGATTCCGTTACCATCGAATGAAGCGGTTCTGATCAGATGATTTATCCATCAGTAATGTATCAGAACAACCGGGGTGGAACCGCGAGTAATGTTATCTCGTCCCCTACAGTATTTAACCGTACTGTAGGGGATTTTTTTATTCTTTCTTTTACCCCTTCGCAGTACAAAAAACTGTTACTGTTCACTCCGTTCTCAGCAACACGCTCCGCAGGATATCAACAGTGAACAGCAACTATAACAAATCCATACTAACGTAAAGGAGATAATCATCATGATCGTAACATTAAAAGACGGCTCAAAAAAAGAATACGCTGAAGCAAAATCCGTAATCGACATTGCTTACGACATCAGCGAGGGACTTGCACGTGCTGCCTGTGCAGGAGAAGTAAACGGAGAAGTTGTAGACCTGAGAACAGTTATTGACAGTGACTGCGAATTAAACATCCTGACAGCAAAAGATGAAAAAGGACTTGCAGTTCTCCGCCATACAGCATCCCACGTACTTGCCCAGGCAGTACAGACCTTATTCCCGGATGCAAAGGTTGCTATCGGACCTTCTATTGATACAGGATTCTACTATGATTTCGACTGCCCTCCATTCTCCCGTGATGACTTGGATGCAATCGAAAAAGAAATGAAAAAGATCATCAAAAAAGGCGCTAAGATTGAACGCTTCACAAAATCAAGAGAAGATGCCATCGCATACTTCCAGGAGAAAAATGAACCATACAAGGTAGAACTTATCGAAGATCTTCCGGAAGGCTCCGAAATCTCTTTCTATTCCCAGGGAGACTGGACAGACCTCTGCGCAGGTCCTCACCTTATGAGTGTAAAGGGTGTAAAAGCATTCAAGCTTCTCTCCTCCTCCAGCGCCTACTGGAGAGGCAGTGAAAAGAACGCAATGCTCACACGTATCTACGGAACAGCTTATGCTTCCAAGGATGAGTTAAAAGAACATCTGGAACAGATGGAAGAAGCAAAAAAACGCGATCACAATAAACTTGGACGTGAAATGAAAATCTTCACAACTGTAGATGTAATCGGACAGGGACTTCCTCTTATCATGCCAAACGGTGTGATCATGATGCAGGAGCTTCAGCGCTGGATTGAAGACGAAGAGACAAAACGTGGCTATGTAAGAACAAAAACTCCGTTAATGGCAAAGAGTGATCTCTACAAAATTTCCGGTCACTGGGATCACTACAAAGACGGTATGTTCGTTCTCGGTGATGAAGAAACAGACAAAGAAGTATTTGCGCTTCGTCCTATGACATGCCCATTCCAGTACTATGTATACAAAGCAGAACAGCACAGCTATCGTGATCTGCCTCTTCGTTACGGCGAAACATCCACTCTGTTCCGTAATGAGGATTCCGGGGAAATGCATGGTCTGACACGTGTACGTCAGTTCACGATCTCCGAAGGTCATCTGATCGTAAGACCTGACCAGATGGTAAAAGAATTTAAAGACTGTATCGCACTTGCACAGTACTGCCTGCAGGTTCTTGGTGTAGAAGAGGACGTAACCTATCACCTTTCTAAATGGGATCCGAACAACAAAGAGAAATACATCGGTGATGCAGAAGTGTGGAATCAGACAGAAGCTCATATCCGTCAGATGCTTGAAGAACTGAACATTCC
>OLOJ01002859.1_pt1 | contig 13180 bp, 12 predicted proteins | sample 1672251 | NCBI WGS metagenome assembly OLOJ01 (sample SAMEA3136664, study PRJEB25190) | human gut metagenome | biome: human gut; feature: human-associated habitat; material: faeces | place: Austria | collected 2013 | reverse complement strand
TCTCGTATCCGGTATGGAAGAGGCAGTTCTGGTCTATATGGAAGCAATCAAGAACCTGCTTGCAATCTAATCAGAACAGTTCATGTAGAAAAAACGACCATTTATGAAAGCAGACCTTAACGGTCTGCTTTTTGTGTTATGATAAGTTCAGTAAAAAAGACACTTGTGATATGGAAAATGCAAGAAAACTGATCACAGGTACTGCGAAGGGTAACAAAGTAACATAGTACACAATAAAAGGTGGGTTTCAAAATGAGTTTGAAATATGAAAACTTGATCAGAAAAATGACACTGGCAGAGAAAGCAATTATGATGTCAGGAAAGAACACATGGGAGACAGTTGATTTAGAAAAATATGGGATTCCGTCTATGGTAATGTCCGATGGACCGCATGGGCTGAGAAGACAGGCAGGAGCAGGAGACCATTTGGGATTGAATGCCAGTCTTCCGGCAACTTGTTTTCCGACAGCGGCAGGAGTGGCAAACAGCTGGGATGAAGCACTTGGAGAGAAAATTGGGGAAGCACTTGCGGAAGAGGCAGTGACAATGGGAGTCAATGTGATCCTCGGACCTGGACTTAATATCAAGAGAAGTCCGCTGTGTGGAAGAAACTTTGAGTATTTTTCAGAGGATCCGTATCATGCAGGAAAGATGGAAGCAGCATATGTCCGTGGAATCCAGAGCAAGGGTATTGCAGCTTGTCCAAAGCATTTTGCAGCAAACAGTCAGGAGCTGCGCCGCATGGCAAATGATTCCGTTGTGGATGAAAGAACGTTCCGTGAGATTTATACAACCGGATTCGAGATTGCGATTAAGGAAGGCAAGTCAAAGTCCATCATGTCTTCTTATAATGAAGTAAATGGAGTCTATGCAAATGAAAACAGTCATATGCTGCAGGAAATCCTGGTAGATGAGTGGGGCTTTGATGGCTTTGTTGTATCTGACTGGGGCGGAAGTAATGATCATGCACTTGGTGTGAAGAACGGAAGCCATTTGGAAATGCCGGGAACAGGAAAATCAGGTATGTATGATATTATTCATGCAGTTGAGAACGGTGATCTTGATGAAGCAGTATTGGATCAGAGACTGGATGAGCTTTTAAATGTAATCTTCTCAACACATCAGGCAACAGAAGACGCAAAGGGAAAAACATTTGATGTGGAAGCGCATCATAACTTGGCAAGAAAAGCGGCAGAGGAAAGTATTGTTCTCCTGAAAAATGAGGATCAGATCCTTCCGTTGAAACCGGGAACGAAAGTTGCAGTGATCGGAGATTTCGCGAAAGTCCCAAGATATCAGGGAGCCGGGTCATCGCTTGTAAATTCTGCAAAACAGCCGGAAGCAATCCTTGATGTGATTGGATCAACAGATCTGGATGTTGTTGCATATGAGCAGGGATATATCCGTAACAGAAAACCGAACCAAAAGCTGACAAAGGCAGCAGTAGAACTTGCAAAGAAGGCGGATATCGTACTTTTCTTCGGAGGACTTGATGAAATCAGCGAATCCGAAGGACTTGACCGTACACATATGTCCATGCCTGCCGCACAGGAGACATTACTTAATGAACTTACAACAGTAAATAAGAATATAATCGTAGTTCTTTCAGCCGGATCAGCGATCGAGATGCCATGGTATCCATATGTAAAAGGAATCGTACATGGTTATCTTGGCGGACAGGCAGGCGCGTCAGCAATGATGAATGTTCTGACCGGAAAAGTAAATCCGTCAGGTAAGCTGAATGAGACTTACCCGCTCCATTACGAGGATACACCGGCATATGCATATTACCCAAGCAAAGAAAGAAGCAGTGAGTACAGAGAGTCTCTTTATGTCGGATACCGTTATTACACAACTGTTGGAAAATCAACGCGTTTCCCATTTGGTTACGGATTGAGCTATACAACCTTTGAATATAAAGATTTGAAAATAGATACAGAAGGTGTGACATTTACAATTAAGAATACAGGCAATGTGTCAGGAACTGAGATCGCACAGCTGTATGTTGGAAAATCTTCTGAGACTGTCTTTCGACCGGTTCGCGAGCTGAAAGGTTTCGTAAGAGTAGAGCTTCAGCCAGGAGAAGAAAAGGAAGTAAGAATCGGATTTGATGATAAGACATTCCGTTTTTATGATACAAGAACAGATAGCTGGGAGATTGAAAGCGGTACTTATCAGATCATGATCGGTGAAAATGCGCAGCAGATGGTTCTGGAAGGTGCTTTAGACGTAAAAGGTACTGTTGAAAACGGCGGCTACAAGAAAGAAGAACTGCCGGAATATTTCAGCGGCAAGATTAAAGACATTTCAGACGAAAAATTCCGTATTCTGTATGGAAGAGAGATTCCGGATGGAAGCTGGAGCGGTGAGATACAAATGAACGATGCAGTCTGCCAGTTGTATTACGGAAAAGGAATTCTTGGAAAACTGCTCTGTGCAATCCTGAAATTACTTCTGAAAATCAGTGACTGGAAGGGAAAGCCGAACCTGAATGTATTATTTAACTACAATATGCCAATTCGTGGATATGCGAAAATGACAGGTGGTATTGTGACGATGAAAATGGCAGAGGCATTGACTGAGATGGCGAACGGACATCGAATCAAAGGAACAGCTCATCTGATTAAAGCTGCAATAAACAGAGAATAAAATGTAGATTATGCAGAAGCGTAATATATTAAATGAAAGACAGGATTGGACAGATAGAAACAGGACAATCCTGTTTTCATGTTATATATGATTTGTGACAGAATGAAAATTCCTTTATTAAGAGGGGAAATCATAGAATATAAGTCTACAGAAAACACATACAAGGGGGTACCCTAATGATCAAAATTGCGATTGTAGAAGACGAAGCAATGTATGCAAAACAGTTGGAAGAATTTCTGCATCAATATGAGGCAGAAAACCATGAAGCATTTGATATCACAATCTATTCAGACGGAGATCAGATTGTAAATAAATACAAGTCCCAATTTGATATTATCCTTATGGATGTTGAGATGAAATTCATGGATGGAATGTCTGCTGCGGAAGAGATTCGCAAGATGGACAGTGAAGTTGTGATTATCTTTATTACAAACATGGCACAGTATGCGATCAGAGGTTACGCGGTAGATGCGCTGGATTATGTATTAAAACCGGTATCTTATTTCGCATTTTCACAGAGACTGAATCGTGCAATCGAACGTATGAAAAAGCGAGAGGCAAAGGTCATTATGGTAAATATAAAAGGCGGTATGGTGCGTATTAACATCGCAAATATTTACTATATTGAAAGCCAGGGACATACACTGATTCTTCATACGATCCTTGGGGATTATGAAACTACAGGGAAAATGAAAGAGATGGATGAAAAGCTTTCAGGGATGAATTTCTGCAGAGGAAATAAAGGATATCTGATTAATCTGCAGCACGTAGACCGAATTCAGGACAACTGTGCGGTGGTAAAAGGTGAAGAACTGGTGTTGAGTCGTGCACGTAAAAAGGAATTTATGGAAGCTTTGACAAGATATTGGGGAGAGGTGATAAAATGATTGATCATTTGATGCCGGATATCCCGAGACTTTACTCGGCAATTGCAGAGTGGCTTGCATGCATGATATTTATCCTGCCATTTAAAAAGAGATTTTCAAAAATAAAGACAGGTGTGATCATGGCGGTGATGCTTGTTGTACAGAGCGGATTCATGGTCGTGACGGAAGATGTCAGCTTGTTTTTCTGGATTCCCTGCATGATGGTAGCTGTATTCCTTATGCTGTTTTTCATTTATGTATCCTGCGCAATCGAAATAACAGACGCAGTATATTTCGTGTTGATTGCATTTGTTGTGGCAGAATTCATGGCGTCGATTGAATGGCAGGTTGCTTGTTACTTTAGGATAGCGCAATCAGGAGTATGGTGGAAAGAATGGTTAGCCCTTATCCTCGGATATGGAATAATCAGCGTGATCTTGTTCAAGATCTTGTATGTACATTTCCCGGAAGATGGCCAGATAGAGATAGGTTGGAAAGAATGTCTGTCAGCATTTTTGATTGCAATATCTGTTTTCGCTGTCAGTAATATTAGCTATCTTACAATCAATACTCCATTTTCCGGAAGGTATTCATTTGAGATAGCAAATATCCGTACAATTGTGGATTTGGCCGGAATTGCGATTCTGTACGCACATCTCATGCAATGCTGTGAGATGCGGGCAAGAAAAGAGCTTGAGGCAGTTCAGAATGTACTTCAGAATCAGTATGCACAGTATGTGCAGTCAAAAGAAAGTATTGAACTGATCAATTACAAATATCATGATCTGAAACATCAGATTGCGGTGTTGAGAAGTGAAGAAGATCCTCAGAAAAGAGAAGCATTTTTGGATGAGATGGAGGCGGAGATCCGTCAGTATGAAGCACAGAATAAAACCGGAAATAAGGTACTTGATACTGTGCTGACGAGCAAAAGTCTGTATTGTAATAAGAATGGAATCACATTTACCTGTGTGGCAGATGGAACACTGTTAGATTTTATGGACGTTATGGATATCTGCAGTATATTTGGAAATGCACTCGATAATGCGATCGAATGTGAGATGAAAATACAGGATAAGGAAAAGAGACTAATCCATGTTACAGTGTCCAGACAGAAGGCATTTTTGATTCTTAAGTTCGAGAATTACTGTGAAGAAAAACTGCAGTACCAGGATGGAAATATTGCGACGACAAAGAAAGACAAAAAGTATCATGGGTACGGAATGAAGAGTATTCGTTATACAGTGAATAAATACGGCGGGGCAGTCACGATCGATACAAAAGAGAACTGGTTTGACTTGAAAATTTTGATTCCGATTAAAGAAGAACAAGGAGATTAAGACCGCACACATTTTTGGGTTCCGATAAGAAAGAACATTTGCAGTTTATGCAGAAAAAGTGCAGGTTATGTAAGTATAATAGATAGGCATGTAATCCATGTTAGGATATAGATACGAAGTCCAAGGGAGGACAAGAGAATCTAGAATCTTAGAAGAATGGAGAATGTAGAATGAATAAGCTAAACAACATATGGAATCGTTTTGCAGAGAAACATCCGAGTGCTTCAAAATGGATAAGAGAAGGCGGATTGTTCGTAATCGTAAGTAATCTGATCACTGTACTTAAATATGTAATGTTGCTGTTTTTGCCACTGGCATTCGCAGGACTTCCGAATATTGATTTCGGTTTCCCGGGAATCGACATTACATTATTCGGTGAGACATTTAAGTGGAATATTATCGGATATGATGCGGCACATGGCGGTCTTCCGTATTTCTGTGCATACATGATCGCAATGCTCGTTGGTGAGTGTATCAACTTCCCAATCCAGAGAAGCTTTGTGTTCCGCAGCAAAGGAAAGATCTGGTATCAGGCGTTCTGGTATCTGATCGCATTCTGTATTGTTACATGTATTGTAAACTCAATCAATTGTATCTGGGTTGCAGTTGCCGGAATGTTTGTACCGGGATGGCTTTACAATATCGGAACAACCGTGCTGAACGGAGGAGTGTCGATGGTGGTATTCTTCTTCGTGAATAAGATTATTTTCCCGGAGGGAGAAGCAAAGTAGAATAGAGAAAAGAAGAACAGAAGAACAGAGCAGTGCGCGTTAGCGTGCTGTCCTGTTCTTTTAACATGAAAATCATTTTCAAATTCATCTTGACAATAAAATTTTTTGCGTTAAAATAAAAAAATGATTTTTGATAGATTCGAGATGGAAGTAAAGTAATGTTGGAATTTGTAAAACAGAGCAAGAAAAGAAAGTTATATTGTATCCTTGGCATATTGTATCTGCTGTGTATTATCTTTGTTGCAAATGATGCATGGTTGTATAGCACACCCATTGCAAAACTGACAAAGGTCGAAACCAGTGTCTCAGGAGAAGAGACAGGAACCAGAGGGACGAAGGAGAAAAAATATAAGCAGAACATCCAGGGAGTAATCCTAAATGGAGAAAACAAGGGAAAGACAATAAGTTTTACGAATGAGTACACGTATACCGGAATGATGAAACAGCCATATCATAAGGGAGATAAGGTACTGCTCAATGGAACAAGCAAGAGAATGGGTTCTGGAATTCGTGGACTGAAACGAGATACAGAGCTTATGATACTTGTAGGATTCTTAATGTTTGTATTAATTACCATTGCAGGAAGACAGGGTGCGCTTACGATATTGACCGTTATTTTTAATGTTGCTGTTTTTGCAATTGGTTTTTGGAAAGCGGGAGATACATCAAATGTGCTGGAAATTCTTTTTGCGGTTATTACATTGGTTGGATTAAACGGGATTCATAAAAAGACATGGGCAGCACTTTTTACAACATTGATTGTTCTTGTAATGATCATGGGAATCTTTGATGTTGTAATCCATCATGCAGAAGATCTTGATTATTCGACCATGGAGTATCTTGGAAGTATTGAAAATCCGGATGAAATTTTCCATGCAGAAATCCTGATCTCAGGACTGGGAGCAATCATGGATGTGGCGGTCGCCATCGCTGCATCCTTAAGTGAAATCGTTGAAAAGAAGCCGGAAGTGACATTTTTGGAATTATTTAAATCAGGAAGAGAAATTGGATATGACATTATGGGAACGATGATAAATGTGCTGTTGTTTGTCTTTGGCTGTGGACTGATCCCAATGTGTCTGATTCGAATGAATAATGATGTGAGTTTAATTACTATTATAAAATTGCACATTCCATGTGAATTGTGCAGATTTCTGGTGGAAAGTATAGGAATTGTTCTGGCAATACCGATTTCTATTTTGGTTACTTCTGTGATGATAAAGGTCCCAGGAATGTTTCATAGACAGAAGAAAGCAAGAAAGGTGCAGGGAGAAGGAAAATGCTGATAACACTTGGATTGATTTTACTGATTTTAATTATGGTCGTCGGTGGAGACAGAGGTGTCGTTTCGCTTATTGCTTTGTGTGGAAATCTGTTGATCTTAAGTCTTGCAATCTGGCTTATGGCATCAGGAGTTCCTGTTCTTCTCGTTACCGTTTGTGTCGGCGTTGTCATTTCCTGTATTACGTTGTTCTATCAAAATGGTAGAAATGGAAAGACATGGAGTGCATTTCTGGCAACTATGATCACAATGCTGTTGCTGTTTTTCTTCATATATATCGTTGTATGGAGAAGTGAGGCGGGAGGTCTTAACGAGATACAACAGGTTGGAGAAGATGTATTTTATTATAATATGAACCTGAATATCAGTATGAGAAATGTTGCTGTCTCTGTTATACTTCTCAGTACTCTTGGAGCTGTTCTTGATATGGCACTGACAGTTACCACATCTGTTTATGAAGTGAAAAGCCATAAAGAAGATATGACTTTTAAAGAACTGATTCACAGCGGAATGCAGATAGGAAAAGAAGTGACCGGAACAACGGTGAATACACTTCTGTTTGCATATTTAGGAGAATCACTTCTGCTTTTTTCCTATCTGCGGATGCAGGGATATTCGTTTGAACTACTGTTGAATTCTAAAATCATGTTTGAAAATTGCGCCTCAATGATCTTCGGAGCAATCGCCTGCGTGGTTGTAATGCCGGTGGCAGCGGTTGCAGGGGGCTATTTTTTCCGATTTAAATAAACATAAAATCCAACGTTTAACATAATTCCAACTGCTGTAGAAACCGGTGCAGCAAGACCAATCTTTGTCAGGCTGGCGTTTGGCTGGATACTCATGATGTATGCCATTGGCAGACGGACCAGAAGTGTCTGGATGAGTCCCTGTGTCATAACCCAGAGCGTCTTATCATTTCCATTAAAATAACCGATCATGCTGAAGAGGACGGCTGTTAAAATCGTTTCCGGTGCGAATCCTTTCAAGTAAGCAAAGCCATTCTGAATAACGTCGGCATCCGTAGAGAAGAATCCGGACAGGACATCTCCCTTAAGAAATACAAGAGCGAAGACGAAACATCCGACAACCAGGCCGACTTCGATTCCGGTGAACATAGATTTCTTTGCACGCTTTGATTTTCCGGCACCGACATTCTGAGAGACGAAAGAAGCCATAGATTGCATGAGTGCGCTAGGTACCAGCATTGCAAAGTTTACGATTTTACAGGCAACGCCGTAACCAGAAGAAGCCTCCAGTCCGAGCCGGTTTACAAAAGCGCAGAGTGCGAGGAATGACATCTGTGTCAGGAATTCCTGGAGCGCAAGAGGGAGTCCAATAATGAGGAATTTCTTGCACTGTGGATTCAGGCAGAAGTCTTTTTTCATAATCTTAAACGGCAAATTCTTTTTGATAAGAAGAACTACTGCGAAGACAACACTGACTGCCTGGGCGAAAACAGTTGCAATTGCGGCACCGACTGCGTTCATGTGGAAACCTGCAACAAGTATCAAGTCACCGAAAACATTTATGATGCATGCGACAAGTACAAAAAGCAGAGGAGACTTGCTGTCTCCGAGTCCACGGAAAATCGCAGAAAGCAGGTTGTAGGCGACGATGAAGAAGATTCCGCCACCGCAGATACGGATGTAAACAGTAGTCAATTCGACAGCTTCAGCAGGTGCCTGCATCAGGATTGCGATCGGGTGTGCAAAACAAACCATAACGATGAACAATCCAACTGAAATCGCTGTAAATACAATTGCAGCACCGCCAATGACGGAGCCAATCTGTTCCGGTTTCTTTTCGCCGAGATAACGCGCGATCAGAACCGTGATACCCATAGCAAACTGGACGACTACGAAAGTGACCAGATTCAGAACCTGACTTCCGGTAGAAACTGCAGAAAGTCCGGAGGTAGAACCAAATCTTCCAACGACCAGAAGGTCAACCGCTCCATATGCTGCCTGAAGGATTAGTGCACCAAGCACAGGCATCATAAATGCCACCAGTTTCTTTAAAATACTTCCTTGTGTAAAATCAGCAGTTTTATCTGTCATTTTGAATGCTCCTTTCACACATGATGTCGTAAAATTTCTGGATTGTTTGAACCATGCAGTCAGCGTCCGCATCGGAGATATCATCAAGATAAGGCGTCAGCTCATTAAAATAATTCTCATTATATTTTTCAGAGATTTCCGTCCCATGTTCTGTCAAAGACAAGTATGTGACACGTCCGTCATCCGGAGAGGAGATCTTTTGAACTAATCCTTTCTTCTCCATTTCTTTTATTGTCCTTGTGACACCCGGTCGCGGGATATTCAGAACGTCACTTAAATCAGAAACTCTTACATGGACTTTCTGTTTCTGAAGCTCCTGGATCATATCCATATAGCGGATGTGAGATGACATGATACCTTCCGGAAGCGGAGGGAGCATCTCACGAATTCGCTTTGCCTGATAACATGCATCGAGCATGCGTTTGATTTTTTCATTTGTCATAATAAAACTCCTATATAGTTACCAAGGTTAATTACCATAGATAATTATATGGAGGTTTGAGGAATTGTCAAGAGAAAATGTTGATTGTGATGATAATTTGAGGAAAATGTGGAGAGAAGTCTTGATATGTTCGCAAATTAATAAAAGACAAGAAAACGTATAAGATAACAAGCAAGTTATAGTAAAATAAATAAAAAACTAGTATAATATAGTAAGAAAACGTACAAGATAATAAGTAAGTTATACGAGGGGAAATGATATGAATACTTATGCACCACCATTCAAACTTACAAATACAATGCTGGATTTAGTCGCATCAATTTCTGAAAAAGTAGGAAGAATCACTACTGGAAAAAATCTGGAGTCAAAGCCACATTTGAGAAAAAATAACAGAGTTAAATCAATCTATTCTTCTTTGAAAATCGAGGCAAATTCATTGACAATCGGACAGGTAAGAGATGTCATAGATGGAAAGCTTGTGCTTGGAGAACAAAAGGAAATACAAGAAGTAAAGAACGCATACGAAGCATATGAGAAAATAAATGAGATCGATCCTTATGATATTGAAGAATTAAAGCACATACATGGGATTATGACGAAGTATCTGATAGATGAATCAGGATGTTTCAGACATGGCGAAGAGGGTGTTTTCAATGGAGAGGAATGCATCTTCATGGCACCGCCGGCAAGATTCGTCCCACATCTTATGGAAGAACTGTTTGATTGGATGGAACGAGAAAAAGAAGAAGTTCATCCATTGATCCTGTCCTGCGTATTTCATTATGAATTCGTATTTATTCATCCATTCGCAGATGGGAATGGACGCATGGCAAGGTTGTGGCATACTTGTCTTTTAGCAAATTGGAAGCCATTCTTTCAATACATTCCAATAGAAAGTCAGATTGAAAGATTCCAGGAAGAATATTACAATGTGATCGCACAATGCCATGTAAATGGTGATTCAAATCTATTTATCGAATTTATGTTGCGCCAGATTGATCAGATTTTAAAAGAAGTTCTGTTACAGTCGGAAGGACAAAGGGAAAATATATCAGAATATGTAAAACGATTATTAGATGTTATGGAATACGAAGTTCCGTACACCGCAGTTACTTTGATGGAGTTGTTGGGTCTAAAGTCAAAGGAATCATTTCGCAAGAATTATCTGAATCCGGCAATAGAACTTCAATTGATACAGATGACAGTTCCTGACAAGCCACGCAGCAGAAATCAGAGATATGTGAAAAGATAGATGTTGCTAGGCAAATATGAATGTGGATGCAGTAGCAGCACAGATTAAGAAACGGAACTACCCGGCGGCAATCAAAGAGTTTTGCGGTGAGATTTTGTTGGTCGGAATTAATTATGATATACTAGACGTGATGAGTTGGTAGTGAGAGTGGAGCAAGCTGGTCTGCTTTCCATCAGCGATACGATTATATTAAAACAAAGGAGGACTTACTCGATGAGAGAAGTAAAAGCAGTAAAGATTAATGCAGCAGATTTTGCACCGTACGGAACATTTTGCAGTATGACAGAACCAGAGGGATATCCACTGGAGGGAGAGATTCATAAATTCTATCCGGACCGCATCTCAGGAACCTGTGTTGGAACAATGGCATTTTCACCGATTGAAGTTCGCAAGGACGAAAGAATTGTCAAGATGGCGGAATAGCGGTTCCGGAACTTGCGAAGGCTTTCCTTGTACCAAAGGGATGCATGGTAAAGATCAATGCAGCGATCTGGCATCTGTGTCCACTTCCGGCGAATAATGAGGTACTTCATGCAATGATCGTACTTCCGGAATGTACTTATGCAAATGATTGTACGGTTGTTGAATTTGAAGAGAAAGATTGGTTTAAGATAATATTATAAAGATGAAACAGATTGATTTTGACCACGGAACGATTACAGGGAATATTTTGGGAGCAGCGTTACCGATGCTTGTGGCTCAGATACTGAGTCTTTTGTACAACATTGTGGATCGGATTTATATTGCCAGGATTCCGTCCGTGGGAACAACAGCGCTTGGAGCAGTGGGATTGTGCTTTCCAATCATTGTGATCATCACTGCATTCAGCAATTTATTTGGAAGTGGCGGAGCCCCGATATTTTCAATCAACAGAGGAAAAGGAAATATAAAAAAAGCAGAAGCGATCATGAATACATCATTTTCAATGCTGTGTATTTGTGGAGTGGCATTGATGGTGATCGGAATGCTGTTCGCAAGTTCGATTCTGGTGTTGTTCGGGGCGTCGGAAGAAGGGCTGTCTTACGCATATCCATACATGATGATTTATTTGATCGGAACAGTCCCATCTATGATTGCAACAGGGATGAACCCATTTATTAATGCGCAGGGATATGCAACTTCAGGAATGTTATCGGTTACAATTGGAGCCGTTGCCAATCTGATTCTGGATCCATTGTTTATATTTGGATTGAATTTAGGCATAAAAGGAGCGGCGATCGCAACAATCATCTCCCAGACTTTATCGGCAGCATATGTATTTTATTTCTTGAGAAAGAAAGCGGAATTGAAAGTGCGGGTACTGTCAAAAGGAGAATGGAAAGCATGTAGAGATGATGCGAAGAATATTGTGAGCCTTGGAAGTGCAGGGTTTATCATGCAGCTGACCAATAGTCTGGTAACAATATGTTGTAACAGCGTCTTATCAGGAATTGGCGGTGATGTATATATCTCTGTTATGACGATCGTATCAAGTGTTCGTCAGATGGTGGAAACTCCGATCTATGCTATCAATGAAGGAACTTCTCCGATCTTGAGCTATAATTATGGAGCCCGGCGCCCAATGAAAGTGAAGAAAGCCATCCGCGTACTGACTTGCATGATATTGATCTATACAGCAATTACGTGGAGCGTGATTATTTTCGAACCGGAATTTCTAATCGGAATTTTCAGCACAGATAGAGAACTGCTTGCTGATTGCGTAGATGCACTGAAACTTTATTTCGCAGCATTTATATTTATGGATCTGCAGTATGTTGGGCAGACGGTTTTCAAATCATTGAACAAGAAGAAGCAGGCAATTTTCTTTTCATTACTTAGAAAAGTATTTATCGTTGTGCCACTGACGTATTTGTTCCCATATGCATTTCACATGGGGACGAGAGGGGTGTTCTTAGCAGAGCCTATATCTAATGTGATTGGTGGAAGTTTGTGCTTTATTACAATGCTGGTAATGCTGAAAAGATCTATTTGACATAAGAAAAAAGAAATAGGTTAAAACAGTCTTGACAAACCTACCTAAGTGGTATATATTATCAAAATGAACATCGTTCATTATAAATTCACAATACAGAAATGAGATATCGGAGGTGAGATCGTGAATCATCTTGCTACTTCAAAAGAAGACATATTAGCTGCCAGCAGAGATCTGATAAAGGAGAATGGATGGGCTGCCGTAAGTATACGGGCTGTTGCGTCCCGATGTTCTGTATCAGCAGGTACTATTTATAATTATTATGAATCCAAGGCAGATTTGCTCAGTGATACAATAGAGAGTATTTGGCATGAAATCTTTTTTCACCCGGAAGATGAACAGGTCTTTCACGATGTCGAATCTTGTATTTCATGGATCTATGAACGATTAGAATACGGTAATCGTCAGTTCCCTGGGTTCTTCTCATTACATTCATTAGGATTTATGAGAAATGAAAAGTCAGATGGAAAGAAAAAAATGATGCAGACTTGGGGACATATCCTTCACGGATTATGTGAGGTATTAAAGAATGATCCGAAGGTTCGTCCAGATGTATTTGATCAACAATTTACAGAAGATAAGTTTGCAG
>OLOJ01002855.1_pt1 | contig 13189 bp, 6 predicted proteins | sample 1672251 | NCBI WGS metagenome assembly OLOJ01 (sample SAMEA3136664, study PRJEB25190) | human gut metagenome | biome: human gut; feature: human-associated habitat; material: faeces | place: Austria | collected 2013 | reverse complement strand
GACATTTGTGCAATTTGCACAACGAGGTGTTTGAGGCGGCTGAAAGCCGCATAAACACTGAGTGTTCCCTCACTATACGTGAGGGTGTATCGGGGCATGGCGCGTTTTTGGATTGTTGCCAATAGTTCCCTCACTATACGTGAGGGTGTATCGGACGCAACAACAACCGAAAACAGGTATTCAGTGTTCCCTCACTATACGTGAGGGTGTATCGAGCCTGCGGCAGTAATCAAGGGAAACCCGGCTGTTCCCTCACTATACGTGAGGGTGTATCACGGAACAAAACGGACTCATCAGCCTTGACCACGTTCCCTCACTATACGTGAGGGTGTATCCGCAGACCTGCCCGGAGGAAGTCATTTTGCAAAGTTCCCTCACTATACGTGAGGGTGTATCGAGTGGTACAAGAACCACCCCGGCGGCAGTGTGGTTCCCTCACTATACGTGAGGGTGTATCATACGATACCAAGTTTTGCGAGTGTATCTTTCAGTTCCCTCACTATACGTGAGGGTGTATCGTCCTCGAAATGCAAGTTGCTTGTGATTATCAGGTTCCCTCACTATACGTGAGGGTGTATCAATTGCAGACAGCATCCGCGCCGACTGGGAGCATGTTCCCTCACTATACGTGAGGGTGTATCGAGAGGCGGACGCCCCGCGAAGGGGATGCCGAAGTTCCCTCACTATACGTGAGGGCGTATCGGGAAAAACCGGGTCGGCTGTTCTTCTGCAGTCGTTCCCTCACTATACGTGAGGGTGTATCGCATCGCTTTATAGTATACCTTTATGAAATCTGGCTCCCTCACTATACGTGAGGGTGTATCGAACAGGAACTTTCTGCATATACGGTCAAAATGGGTTCCCTCACTATACGTGAGGGTGTATCGGTATGGATTGGGCACATAGCAAACAAGACTTGGTTCCCTCACTATACGTGAGGGTGTATCGAGTTGCAGAAACAGGTTGAAGAAGAGGAGGAAGTTCCCTCACTATACGTGAGGGTGTATCACTTCCGGACGCGACAGCCGGGTCAAATTTTCTGTTCCCTCATTATATGTGAGGGTGTATCGGCGAATCCTGTACGAGCTACATATGAAGAGGGGTTCCCTCATTATATGTGAGGGTGTATCGCCCCCACGTGCGCGCTCGCGCGCGTATACTCCGTTCCCTCATTATATGTGAGGGTGTATCACTTACGAGCACGTTGTCAAACTCATCAAAGATGTTCCCTCATTATATGTGAGGGTGTATCATTGATAGGGATGACGGGCTAGACCAATACCTGGTTCCCTCATTATATGTGAGGGTGTATCGTTATCAGCGATACCGAACCATTTTGCGATAACGTTCCCTCATTATATGCGAATTATATGTGAGGGTGTATCACAATAAAGTTAAACGATACTAACTACATGAAAGTTCCCTCATTATATGTGAGGGTGTATCGTGAACCATAACACGAGCCAGAGCAAGCCGGAAGTTCCCTCACTATACGTGAGGGTGTATCGCTGGCACCGACAGTAAAGGATGAGGACGGCAAGTTCCCTCACTGTATGTGAGGGTGTATCGAGCAATGACCCAATTTCAATCGTCGGGTCTCCGTTCCCTCACTGTATGTGAGGGTGTATCTTGTAGACCCGAATTCTGATATTGATGATGATGGTTCCCTCACTATACGTGAGGGTGTATCGCAAAAACCGTGTAAGCTATCACGACCCGGACAGTTCCCTCACTATGCGTGAGAGTATATTAAATAGCCGATATTTTATATCGGCTATTTTTTATTTTTCAATACATATAAAAAATATCTTATTTTTCAGCATATTAAATATAAATAAAAAATAGGAGGAAATGCAATGTTTGTTATTCATTTAGAACACGCACCAGACAGTATCCGCGGTGAATTATCGTTATTCTCTCAGGAGATTGCCCCATTCACATTCGTCTCTAGCGCATCAGCCAAGACGCGTGACAGATTATGGGAGGACATTGTTAATATTGATGGTATCTCGGCCATTTTGATATATACAGATAAAAACGAACAACAATACAGCGTAAAAAAAATTGGTTATCCATCATACGAATTTGAAAATTTTGATGGTCTGCAGCTGATTGTAAAACCTGAAAACGCGTTGACAAAATTGATAGCAGAAAAATTATGGGCAAAACTAAATCCAAAAAAATCATTAATTGACCATATGTTAGAGACCGGAATTGTTGCCGAGTGTTTGATGAATGGACTTTTTAAACCGCTGGTCAATAGACTCGTTGAATTAGCCGGAATTAATGAGCCTGTTTTAAAACAGCAAATCATTTTTATTTGTGCAATGCATGATATTGGTAAAGCGCACCCGGTTTTCCAGGGGCGAGACGTTGAGACAAACGAGATGTTGAGGGGGTATGAACTGAATCAGGAAACAGTATCTACGATGTTCAGACATGAGGAATATGCGGAAGAAATGATAAAACGAACACATTTATTCGGGTTTGATACAGATAAACGCAGTGAAATGATAATTCGTCAAATAATCAGCTTGCATCACCAAAAAGAAAAGGAGAGAAAGAAAGAAGATTTTATGCCGATAAAATCCAAAATCGTTGAACGCTGGAGCAATATCCAAAAATATATTTATAATTACATCAAAGAGATTTTTCCGTGCGAAAAAATCGAATTTCCAAATATTGTATTTGATGACCCTGAGGTTGGTTTTGTTGTGGAAAACGGAATATTGGGAATTCTTATTGCGTCTGACTGGATTGCGTCAAATAATGAGGCAATGGACAACAAAACGATTAAAGATTTTTCTGATGTTGGACAATATTTAGATTGGAAAAAGAGGGTCGTAACAGCATTTTTATTTGGCGAAAATTTAACACGTTCAGCATTTCCGGATGTTCGTTCATTTGACAGTCTGTTTCATTTCGGAGATGGTCGCCCGGTACAGCGTGACGTTGTTGATATAATGCAGAAAAACAATATCAAATTAATGCTGATTGAATCCGGCTGCGGCTCTGGCAAAACTGAGGCTGCACTATATGCCGCATCAGTCTTAGGCAATAAAAACGGATTGTCTGGAATTTATATGGGATTGCCAACAGGCACTTCTGCTGAGGCTATTCAGGGCAGAGTTGATGATTTTTTGACTGAGTTACAGATGCGAAAAACAAAATTGTATACGTCAAAATCTATGCTATTGAGGGAAAATAATACTGAACCGTCATGGACAGATGTCTCACGGCAGAGATTATTAACTCCATCCGCTGTCGGGACAGTTGACCAGGTAATGACTGCTGCCAGGCTGGTGAGATTTGAGAGCGTCAGAATGGCCGGACTGTCGTCCAAAGTGTTAATTATTGATGAAATCCATGCATATGATGCATATATGATTACGGTCATTGAGCGGTTATTGCAGATTTGTAATGTTCTCGGAATTCCCGTTATTTTGTTATCTGCGACATTGCCAGTATCAACAAAAAGAAAATTATTTTCAACAATAATTGATGAATCAGATATTGATATGCATAGTGGCTATCCGCTGATTTCATATGTAACAACTGATAATGAATTTTATGAATGCCAGTCCGAATCATATGAACCAGATAAAAATATTGAATGTGAATCATTGCCGATTCTGAATGATTACGAGTCAATCGCAGAGCTGGCTGTAAAAAACGTGGAGTGTGGTGGTTGTGAGTGTGTCATCATGAATACCGTCTCTGATGCAATCAATGTGTATGATAGTATTAAAAAAATTGCTGATGATGACTGCAATGTTATTCTATATCATGCCCGTATGCCTGAAAAGACAAAGGATGAAAAAATAAAAAAGATTTTAAAATGGTGTGGAAAAAACAGAAGCGAGAGACCGGAGCGAGCAATTATTATTGGAACGCAGGTACTAGAGCAGTCAATTGATATTGATGTTGATTATATGATAACAGCAATCTGCCCGGTTGACCTATTGCTGCAGAGAATTGGACGATATCATCGTCACGGTGATGAGGGAACAATTCGAGAACATATGGCGATAAAAAACGTTGTACAGGTTTTGGTCCCTGATGCAGATGATGATGCGGAATATGGCGGGACTGGTCACGTATATAAACCATGTTATTTGGATGCAACGCACCAGGTGATAGTAGAGCGCCCCATATTGCAGATACCATCATGCACGCCAGAGATTATCAATCGCGTGTATGAATCGGCAGACATCAAGACCGTGACAGAGGATAGAATCAAGAATGCGAAATCCGATGCCGGAAACATTAACATTGAAAATGGCTTTGAGCTGTATGAAAAATGTGTGTTCGGAAAATTGTCTGATAGATATATTAATGTACGAGAGTCTGGAGAGCCGACCGTGCAGATTGCAATTCTGGATGAGAATGAAATGCAAGCGGCAAAAGAAAAAAGAAACAACAATAAGGAAAGTAATAATGAAATTGATATGATTGAGCTGTTTAAAAGAAATGTCGTAACAGTTCCAATACATTATCTAAATGATTTTGACGGTGGAGAATATGGAGCTGGAATTTTTAGGGATGTGAAAATTTTCAGCTTGAATGATGTTGTTAATCCTGATGGTGATAAAAAGATTTGTGTTGATGGCGAATATGGATTCAGGGTTTTGGATGTTTAAAGTTTGGTATACAAAATAAATTTTTTTAATATTTTTTACGATTTTTTGTTAACAAATGAGATTTTTCGTCATATTAAATATGTGACGAGAATGGCAAAAGGCTTTTGTGCAAATTGCACAACGATGTATTTGGAGCGGCTGAAAGCCGCGTAAATACTGAGAGTTCCCTCACTGTATGTGAGGGTATATCGATTGAAAAGGCTACCGAGGACATAAAAAAAGAGTTCCCTCACTGTATGTGAGGGTATATCGCACCAGGTAGACACCAGCCACGGAGCGGCCGGGTTCCCTCACTGTATGTGAGGGTATATCGATAATAAGAGGAATAACCAAAACCCTTATAATGTTCCCTCACTGTATGTGAGGGTATATCGTTATATGAAAATCACACTACAACAGACCTTGCGTTCCCTCACTGTATGTGAGGGTATATCGTTTGACAACTTGCTTCCGAGTCACGGTTGCATGTTCCCTCACTGTATGTGAGGGTATATCGCTGTCCACGCGCGCGAACGCGCGCGCAGGGGTGTTCCCTCACTGTATGTGAGGGTATATCGGCATACTCATCAAGTTCTGCCAGTTCATCCGCGTTCCCTCACTGTATGTGAGGGTATATCGAAAAACATTAAGGAGGGCGAAATAATGGGACAGTTCCCTCACTGTATGTGAGGGTATATCAGACTTGACCCCCGGCGGGGAAGCATAATTTTCAGTTCCCTCACTGTATGTGAGGGTATATCGTTCTCAAGGCTGTGTTGGTCTGCCTTTTCATTGTTCCCTCACTGTATGTGAGGGTATATCGACTCTGATTCAAATTTATTCACATCAGAAGAAGTTCCCTCACTGTATGTGAGGGTATATCGTCCTCAAAGTCAAGGTTACTGGTGATTATCAAGTTCCCTCACTGTATGTGAGGGTATATCGGGAAGACCCGGCGGCGGGTTTCGCCTGCAATGGTTCCCTCACTGTATGTGAGGGTATATCGAATCATACAAGAGCAAATTAATTGGGAGCAGAGTTCCCTCACTGTATGTGAGGGTATATCGCAGTGAACGATTGCTCGATACCGCAACGGGGGGTTCCCTCACTGTATGTGAGGGTATATCGAAGAGTTCAAGCCTGTTACACATTACATAGTAGTTCCCTCACTGTATGTGAGGGTATATCGATTTGAGGGGAAACTATACGAAGCAATATGAGGTTCCCTCACTGTATGTGAGGGTATATCGGTTTTTTCTGCATCTTCAAAAGATATCTGCTTGTTCCCTCACTGTATGTGAGGGTATATCGTTATTTAGAGAGTCCAGAACTAGTGACGATTTGTTCCCTCACTGTATGTGAGGGTATATCGCCTGCGGCAGTAGCCAAGGAAAAGGGGCTCTGGTTCCCTCACTGTATGTGAGGGTATATCATTAAGCAACAAATCGCAAGGGAGCAAGAAAAAGTTCCCTCACTGTATGTGAGGGTATATCGGTTCAAACTTACGAGAGATATGTAAGATTTTTGTTCCCTCACTGTATGTGAGGGTATATCGACCCGAAGAGAAGAAGCAGCTGCAGACCGGGCGTTCCCTCACTGTATGTGAGGGTATATCGAAGCCTTAAAAATCCGCAATTCGTCATATATAGTTCCCTCACTGTATGTGAGGGTATATCGAGTGGACGTCCGCGCCGTTTGGGATTTTGTTTTGTTCCCTCACTGTATGTGAGGGTATATCGGAGGTAACAGCACAAGACAATGAAACAACCGAGTTCCCTCACTGTATGTGAGGGTATATCGGTACCGCGCTTTGATGACTCCTTCAACATGGAGTTCCCTCACTGTATGTGAGGGTATATCGACAGATAACACTTTACGGGATTTTGAAGAGCAGTTCCCTCACTGTATGTGAGGGTATATCCCCATATATACAGGACGAAAAGGACGCCGGGGCGTTCCCTCACTGTATGTGAGGGTATATCGGCACTATCTTAATGACTGAAATCATAATCATCGTTCCCTCACTGTATGTGAGGGTATATCGTGACGTCAGCCGCGATTTAGGCCACAGCAGCGGTTCCCTCACTGTATGTGAGGGTATATCGTCATTTTTGCTGATGCGCAAACTTTTGGGTTTGTTCCCTCACTGTATGTGAGGGTATATCGTCGCTGTTAATCCAATCATTCGGCAGGTTTTCGTTCCCTCACTGTATGTGAGGGTATATCGAAACGATTTTGCAGTTCACTGCAGAGATTAAAGCTCCCTCACTGTATGTGAGGGTATATCGCGCTCAAATGTTACGGGGCTCTCCGAGGGGTCGTTCCCTCACTGTATGTGAGGGTATATCGTTTGTCTAACTCACTAGACAAAGCGCCGCTTTAGTTCCCTCACTGTATGTGAGGGTATATCGGGGGTGAAATGATATGGCACGATTTACAGAGGGTTCCCTCACTGTATGTGAGGGTATATCGCCGCTCAATGCGTTCTGAGAGGTCACTGACCTGTTCCCTCACTGTATGTGAGGGTATATCACGGACTTTGTAAGGCACAATAAGAAATATAAGGTTCCCTCACTGTATGTGAGGGTATATCGATAAGGAAGAGGATAAGAAAGACCTGCAGCAGGTTCCCTCACTGTATGTGAGGGTATATCGCAGGCATACCTTTACCACATCCAGACAAACCAGTTCCCTCACTGTATGTGAGGGTATATCGAGCATATAAAAACTATGGATGAATATAGAACTGTTCCCTCACTGTATGTGAGGGTATATCGCCCCGCCCGCGAGGTCATAGACGAATTCAAAGGTTCCCTCACTGTATGTGAGGGTATATCGAGGTTATTAACGCTCGCTTTCGCTGAATCCGCGTTCCCTCACTGTATGTGAGGGTATATCGACAGATAACACTTTACGGGATTTTGAAGAGCAGTTCCCTCACTGTATGTGAGGGTATATCCCCATATATACAGGACGAAAAGGACGCCGGGGCGTTCCCTCACTGTATGTGAGGGTATATCGGCACTATCTTAATGACTGAAATCATAATCATCGTTCCCTCACTGTATGTGAGGGTATATCGTGACGTCAGCCGCGATTTAGGCCACAGCAGCGGTTCCCTCACTGTATGTGAGGGTATATCGTCATTTTTGCTGATGCGCAAACTTTTGGGTTTGTTCCCTCACTGTATGTGAGGGTATATCGTCGCTGTTAATCCAATCATTCGGCAGGTTTTCGTTCCCTCACTGTATGTGAGGGTATATCGAAACGATTTTGCAGTTCACTGCAGAGATTAAAGCTCCCTCACTGTATGTGAGGGTATATCGCGCTCAAATGTTACGGGGCTCTCCGAGGGGTCGTTCCCTCACTGTATGTGAGGGTATATCGACGGCGGCGCCGGTTCCCATGGGGCGGTGGGGGTTCCCTCACTGTATGTGAGGGTATATCGCCGTTCTTTTGCTGAGTAAGAGCCATTTTTGTGTTCCCTCACTGTATGTGAGGGTATATCGTCAGTCAAGGGTGACCGCCTGCAGGCGGTCATGTTCCCTCACTGTATGTGAGGGTATATCGATTGAAAGTGTCTGGTAAAAATATTTCTTGATGTTCCCTCATTATACGTGAGGGTATATCGGAGCTGAATCATTTGCTTTTAGTCGGAATATAGTTCCCTCATTATACGTGAGGGTATATCGGACTTCACATCGCTCTTGCTGTACTGTGCCTTGTTCCCCCATTATACGTGAGGGTATATCGGGCAATTTGGGACAATTGATAAAAAAGGGGTTGTTCCCTCATTATACGTGATGGTATATCACTGCGTTTGTCCAGTGAGTCCTCCGGAGGCTCGTTCCCTCACTATACGTGAGGGCATATCTGTGTTTTTATTTTAGTCGAATGACGGCCGACGAGGAGCCTGCAAGGGATATAACCCAAAAAACCCGCAAAAAAACTCTGCGCGCCTGATTTTCAGCATATTAAGTATAGCAAAAACGAAGAAAAACGAAGAAAAAATAAGGAGAAAAAAGATATCAAAAAAACGTAGAGTTATACCCAGAACGGATGCCGGGAAATGTTGCTATAAAAAAATAAAGGCGGATGGATACCGGGAGAGAACTGGAGAGCGGCAAAATATAGAGATTCGGAGGTTGAAGGATAAGGAGGATTAAAGAAGATGAAAACAGTTATTGGTTATTTGGCTTTGATATTGGAGAGCACTATTATGTGTGGCATAGGGTACCCTATAACCACTTGGCAGTGGTGGGCTATAGCGATGCTTACTATATTATATGCATTTGTGTGAATACGAAATGTATTTCTCTTGCGAAAAATCTTGCATATTAAATTTGCAAAACAAAAATATCTACAAAGAAAGGAGCAAAAAAATGGCATATACACCGATGTTTGAAAAATTGATAAACACGAAACCTGAAAGAGAACTTTGTCTTAAGTTTTTGAAATTCCTGGAGGATAAAGGGATTGTACAGGGTGATATTAACACGGAAGAAATCGTTGCTGAGTTCTTTGAAATTGATATCGAGCAGGCAGAAGAAGAACGAAAAATGCTAATAAAAGAATTTCATGAAGCTGCGGCGGCAAATTCGCATACTGCGTCAGAAGCGCTGGCAAGAATGGGACGACAAAGAGAACGCAGAGAAAAGAAAGATGCTGGCATACATGCCGAGAACGCTGGAAGCGGAAACCTGGAAGAAGAAAAAGAGCTTAAAAAAGAAGCAGGAAAAAGAGCAGAGGCAAAGGAAGCGGCAGAGCATGAAGCAGCCAAAGGAACCGAGGCTGAAGATGAGAATGTGGAGCTAAATAGTCATGGAGTAAATGCAAAAATTAAGGCGCATATCTTTGATGATGCAAAAATGCGAGAATTTGGGTTCACCGACTATGCAAAAGACCGATGGCTTTTCTGCCGTGGAATTAATTTCAAGGATGTTAAGAAAAAGAGAGGTCTAAACGATATTGACATTTCATTTTCTGTGACGATACCAAAAGACGGAAGCGATATCCAGATTGATGTTCTGGACGAATGGTTCTGCCAGCCGTATGACTACCAGTATATCCTGGAAAAAGACCCTGGACACAAAATTGCAAATATTGTAAAAGAACAGGTGGAGTATTGGATGGAAAAGTTGCAGGAAGAAGGCGTGTTGGAGGGACATGTAAGAGGGGAGTATATTTAAAAATCTAAGAGCAAAGAAAAGAGGCGAAAAGCCTCTTTTCTTTTGTTTGATATATTTTTATATTTTCTTTTTTGCGGCTGACAAAATTTCGTCCATATTGTCGTATGTCAAAACATTGGGATGCTGTTTCTCAAATTCAACAAGAATCTTTTTGTTCTCCCTCTCTTTGACACGAAATTCCTCGTATATATTGTGTATATCACAGGAAAGACGCAAGAAAATCCCTTCTATAAATCCCCTGGATGATTCCGGCAGATTGTCGTAATCTCCATAAAGAGCTTTCGCTGCAAGTTTGATTTTTTCAAGCGAAATATCGTTTCCTTTCTGGTGTTCGCCTTCCAATATTCCAAGTATATCCGACAAGTCATTTTTGTATTTTCTTCCCGCCATTAACTTCATAGCAATCAGATATTCCCCTGATATAGTACGAAACTCTACGATATTGGAAAATGTCTTGTAATGCCTGGAATATAAGCGAAGATTTGGAGAGTATGATGCGGTTTTCATGAAATCGGAATTAAGCCATCCATTTTGCAGATTTTCTTCGTCACGAATTTGGTTTATCGCTTCGGTCATTGCAGACGAAGCATAGATTACCGCATCGATATCGTTGCTCTGGTCTCTGAAGTCGTAATTAAGCATTACAGCGGCTCCACCCACAAGTATGATTTCTGCAGGCGTTTTATTGCCATTAAGTTTGCGAAAGCACTTTGCAAGTTTCCTTAAATATTCGTCAATGTTTTCTTTCGTAAATACAATGTCAAACAACGTTTCTCACCTCCACCTCAATAATGTTAAATTTCTTAAACTCTGGAATCGCATTTTTCTCTGCATTCTCAAAAGCTGTTTTGTCTGTTAATGACAATGCAAGAATGCTGTTTGGATATATCGGATTTTGCAATTTGCATGACCTGATATCGTTGTAGTTTCCGCAAAATGGCAGCCCGTTTTCGTGAGATAGGTAGTCTATCATTCCAAGAAGATAAAATGCCTTTGGATATTGCTTGGCTTGGTATAATGTCCTTATTTTGTCGTTTTGTAGAACGCCAATAATAAATCGCAGGTCGCCAAGTTCTTTGACCTGGTGGCATATTGTACTTTTGTAGGATTCAAATGTCATGTATTCCCTCGCTTTCTGGTTTTCAGTAAATTGTTAAATCAGTCATATTAAATATGCTTAAAAATATGCAAAAATATAAAGGGACGAGTAAAGACGATTAACTTTTGTCTAGTTATCTTTAAATAAGCCGCAACCTGCGGCTTATTTTTTTATTTTCGCTTCTTCCGGAATCCCGCATATTAAAAATGTAAAAATATTTCAAAAAATACACACAAAGAAAGGAAGCCAAAAATATGAATAATGTATCTTTTCAGGATGGAGTAGTTTTCTACGAAGGTTCAGCCAATGAGCTGATTGACGTTGAAATTGAAGATTACGTTGACGAGTTAGTTTTCGGAAACAAAATGAATTGCGCTGTGTATAACCTTCTCAACGTAAGCGAATCATTCCCACAGATTAGAACAATCGTAATTGAAGAAGGAGTTGACAAAATCCAAATCTGGAATAGAACATTTCCAAATGTTAAGAAAGTGATATCTTACAACAAGAAATTTCTGTCCGGAAACGTTCTTAAAGGGCTCGGAAATTCTGCCGGAAATGAAGTTTTTCTCTTTAATTCATTTGTTAAGGAAGAAGGTGCGGTAGTTGATTTAAGTGACGTCTCATGTATTAAAAGCCACGCTTTTGAAGATTGCAAATCCGGAAATATCATTAATGACGATGATGTCGTTAATTTTTGCTATGACGCATTTAAAGATTTTCATGGCATTGCCAACCTTCCGAGACTGAATGGCGGAGGACATGTCCTCGGACATATCCTGATGGATTATCAGTATGATATACCTGATTATATTAAGGCTATCAGTAATGCCGCTGATTTTTCAGGCAAAGCTATAAGGATTTCGGATGCTTCACTGTTGTATAACATCAAGACCGCTTATGCACCATCAAAAATTGAGTTTAAGGGAGACAAGTTTAGTATCATTGAAATTATCAATGTCATGAGAAATTTCAGACTTGAATCGCTTGAAATATTGGACGATAACCCATACCTCAAAACAATTGATGATATCTTATATACGAAAGATATGAGGATGCTTATCAAGTGTTCAAAAAATAAGAGCGGACGTGTTAAAATTCCTGATGGAGTGGAAGAAATAAGAGAAGATGCTTTTGCGTACTCCAACATATCTGAAGTTATCATGCCGGATTCAGTCAAATACATCGGTGAAAGAGTATTCTATGGATGCCGCAAGCTGACACATATAAGATACAGTAAGAACCTTACGTATATTCCGAAGGAAGCATTTTCCGGATGTAATGCCCTTGATTTGTCTCATTTGTTTGATAACGTTAAAAACATCGGAAGTCGTGTAGCAATGATATCCGGCCTGATTAATATACCTGACGGAGTTGAAAATATCGCAGAAGAAGCATTCTGCTTTAGTAATAAAGACGAAGATTCTAAAGTAATAATTCCACCATCGGTAAAAACAGTTGGGCTTAGGAGCTTTTACGGGGCAAAAAATATAACCGTTGAAACCAAAAACGGAATTCTGCCAAAAGGATTTTTCAAGGCGATTGGCTATCAGGTCTACAGTAATAATTCGTATTCAGCCATATCTGTAACCGTAGACGGCAAAACTTGCATGGTTCCTCCAGATGAGGAAAATGCCAAAACCCTTGATGTGTATTTCGAGTTCTATCCGTTCGACCCGGAAATCATATATCAGCATTACGCCGACCTGGAAACCGAAACCAGAGGCGATTTCATGGCTTTTGTGTATTTCAACAGTAAAAATATAAGAGAAAAAGAAGTTGCAAAAAAAGGTTTAAGACAAAATTCGAAAGAATATATTAACAGACTTTATTTCTACAGCAAACATCATCCCGAAGATGGGGAAAATAAGGAAAAGCTTATTAAATTTCTGTCTTACGGTTTTGCGTCAGAAGAAGCAGTCAAAAATCTTATTTGCATGATGGAAGAAAATAAGGACACTACTTTAATGGCATACGCGATAGATGCGTTGAAATATTATGATTTAAATAATGGATTTGATATTTAACATATTTTGCCGCCGGAGTTTTCGGCGGCTTTTTGCTGCTCGACTTTTCAGTTGACTAAATTAGCCGTCGCATGATTGTTACTTTAGCCATGAGTTAGACAGCTCTGTTTTTTAAGTACATAAAAGATATCGCTTACGACTTGTTGATTTCTCTACGTTTTGGCGTAGAGAAATTTTTATTTCCATTAAAATTTTTTCGCAAAAAATCGTCTCGTTTTTAATTTTTTCGGCATATTAAATATGCAAGAAATTTAA
>OLOJ01002841.1_pt1 | contig 13245 bp, 8 predicted proteins | sample 1672251 | NCBI WGS metagenome assembly OLOJ01 (sample SAMEA3136664, study PRJEB25190) | human gut metagenome | biome: human gut; feature: human-associated habitat; material: faeces | place: Austria | collected 2013 | reverse complement strand
ATTGAAAGAGAGTGTGTTAGATTGTTTGAAATTTTAAAAAATATTGTTGGTGAAGATTATATAAGAGAAAATGAACCAATGGGAAAGCATTGCACTTTCAGATGTGGTGGTAATGCAGATTTATATGTAATGCCCGGTTCAATTGAGGAGTTATCTTCAGTAATTAAGGCATGTAGAGAAAATGATTATCCATTTATGGTTATAGGAAATGGAAGTAATATTCTTGTAAAAGACCAGGGCTATAAGGGAGCAATTATTGAAGTAAATAACAGAATTAATTCAGTTGATGTAATTGGTGATGAAATAGTTGCTGATGCCGGGGCTAAATTGTCAAGTGTGGCAATGGTAGCCTATGAAAATGACCTGGCAGGTTTTGAATTTGCTCATGGCATACCGGGAAATGTAGGTGGCGCAGTTGTAATGAATGCCGGTGCTTACGGTGGAGAAATAAAGGATGTTATAAAATGGGCAAAAGTCCTTACTGAAGATGGAGAAGTTGTTACACTTAATGCAGAAGAATTAGAATTAGGTTATAGAACAAGCATTGTTCAAAAGAAAAACATGATAGTTCTTCAAATGTGTATTAAGTTAGATTTAGGAAGTCAGGAAGAAATTGCACTTATAATGCAAATGTTCATGCAGAAAAGAAGAGCAAAGCAACCTCTTGAATATCCTAGTGCCGGTAGTACTTTTAAAAGACCTGAAGGTTATTTTGCAGGCAAATTAATTGAAGATGCAGGTCTTAGAGGCTATCAGGTTGGTGGCGCAATGGTTTCAGAAAAACATTGTGGTTTCGTAATTAACTATGACAATGCAACGGCAACAGATATTTTACAGTTAATGGATGATGTAAAAGCAACAGTAAAAGAACAATTTGATGTAGAATTAGAACCTGAAGTTAAAATTATATAGCTAGTTGGAGGAAACAGTATGCGTTTTGTTATTGTAACAGGAATGTCAGGGGCAGGAAAAATAACAGCACTTAAAATATTCGAAGATAACGGCTACTATTGTGTAGATAATCTTCCAATAGATTTAATTGAAAATTTTGCAGACCTATTGTTTGCACAAACAAGTGAAAAAAACAAGGTGGCAATAGGTGTGGATATTAGAAGTGGTGAGAATTTAGATCGTATAAATGAAGTGCTTACACACATGAAGAAAAAGGAACAAAATTATGAAATACTATTTTTGGACTGTAATAACAGCACTTTGATTAAAAGATTTAAGGAAACCAGACGTAGTCATCCAATGGGTGATGCAGACAGCGTGGAAAATGAAATCGAAGCAGAGCGAGTGAAACTTGCATATCTTAGAAAAAATGCAGATTACATAATTGATACAAGTAATCTTTTAGTGCGCGATTTAAGAGTAGAAGTGGAAAAAATATTTGTTATGAATCAAGATTACAGAAACTTGTTTGTAACAATAATGTCTTTTGGTTTTAAATATGGAGTACCGGCAGATTGCGACTTGGTTTTTGACGTAAGATTTTTGCCAAATCCGTACTATGTACCTGAACTTAAGCATAAGACAGGCGAGCAACAGGAAGTAAGAGATTATGTTTTGGCATCTCCTGTATCAACAGAGTTTTTAGAGAAATTAATCGACATGATTAAGTTCCTGATACCAAATTATATTGACGAGGGAAAGAATCAGTTAGTAATTGGTATTGGTTGTACAGGTGGTCATCACAGATCTGTTACTGTAGCAAATGAACTGTATAGACAGTTAAACAATATGGATGCAAATTACGGCATACGAATATCTCATAGGGATATTTTAAGAAACTAAAGGGACTAGAATAGAAAGTTAAATATATGAGTTTTTCGATAAAAGTAAAAAATGAATTAGCCAATCATATAAGCAATGCCACACATTGTAGAATAGCAGAATTAGCTGCACTAATCTCCATGTGTGGTAGTGTTATAATTGACGAAAATAATGATTACAAAATAAGAATAAAAACAGAAACACAACCCACAGCAGAAAAAATTAAAAAGCTGTTGTGGAAAACATTTAAAGTAAATGTTGATATTTCTACCAGAGAAAATGCATATTCAAAAGTGGGAAGAACATATACTTTATTAGTAGGCGACCACCAGCAGGCGCTTAAAATATTACAGGCTACTAAGCTAATTAACGAAAATAATGAAATTGGAGAGAATTTTTCAATTACAAATAATATTGTAATTATGAAAGATTGCTGCAAAAGAGCCTTTATTAGAGGGGCTTTTATGGCGGCAGGTTCCATTAGTGATCCTAATAAATCTTATCATTTTGAAATCAAATGTAACAGTGAAAAAAAGGCAAAGCAGCTTATAGAATTACTAGAAAATTATAATATTGATGGAAAAATGGTTGCAAGAAAAGGTGGTTATGTGGTATATATCAAAGAAGGCGAAGGCATCGTTGACGTGTTAAATGTTATGGAAGCCCATGTTTCCTTAATGGAAATGGAGAATGTAAGAATACTTAAAGGTATGAGCAATTATTATAATAGACAGGTTAATTGTGAAACCGCCAACATAAAGAAGACCGTGGCAACTTCGGTGAGACAAATCGACGATATCGACTTTATTATACAAAATAAGGGCATAGATTATTTGCCGGAGAAACTACAAGATATCGCATGGGTTAGAAAAGAGAATCCTGATGCATCTTTGCAGGAGCTGGGAGAAATGCTAGATCCTCCCCTTGGAAAGTCAGGAGTAAACCATCGATTGAGAAAAATTTGTCAGATTGCACAGGAATTAAGGGGATAGCCCTAAGGAGGAGAGATTTAAAATGACAACTAGAGATGTTACAATTGAAATCAAACAGGGATCAGATGTAAGTCCGGTAGCAAAATGTGTACAGGTTGCAAGCCAGTTTACAAGCAAGATTTATGTGGAGTACGAAACAAAGAAGGTTAATGCTAAAAGCATTATGGGAATGATGGCATTAGGAATTGCAGCAGGACAGACAGTTACAATTTCAGCAGACGGAGAAGATGAGACACAGGCTATTGACAGTATTGAAAAATATTTAGGAAACAAATAGTTAGTACAATTATTAGAAAGAGAATAAATAATTTAGAAATTTCCAATTGAGAAAAATATAACAATTTTAATTATAGAAAAATCTAATATATTTTTATAAAAAGTCATAACAATGATAAGTTTTTTGCAATCTGAACTTATTTGTTATGACTTTTTTATGTAATAAGAAATGTATAAAACTATTTTTATTTTTTGAATAAAAATACCATAAAAAATAATTTTATGAAAAAGTGTACCTTCTATAAAAAAGCACTCCTTTTTTGAACTGTTTTTATATTGTAAAAATATAATTATAGGAAGAACGGTTTAGATTAATGTAAAAAAAGAAAAAAGGAGGATTTTTTTATGAAATTTAAAATTTCAAAAAAAATTTTAGCAACAGTGTTAGCTATTGCCATGGTAGTAACGGGATTTGGCATAAATAACACAAGTAAGACAACAAAAGCAGCTTCTCTTGGAAGCAGTGGGGATTATGAGGTAACAGCTGAAGAGGTTTCTTCTAGCGTATGTAAAATAAATTTTAACAGTAAAAACTATGCTGCATATGCAATTCTTCATTATAAAGTTAATGATGGAGCACAGCAGAATGTAACAATGAGTGGAAGTGATAAGCAGTTCCAGTACAGCATTAACGGTTTAAAGAAGGGCGATAAGCTTACATGTGTATTTACATATAACAAGGGCAATGCTCAGTATGACACAAGTGAAATGACATATGTTACAGGTAGTACAAGTTCTACAGATGCTAACATACAGGCACCTTTTGGTTTAGTAGTAAACAGTCCAAAAGATAATACAGTTAGTGTTGTATGGGGACGTGGAAATATTGATTCATACAATGTATACATTGACAACGACAAGGTTGCAAACAAAGTAACTTGCGGTTACTACGAATATGGCAATATTTCAGCAGGTACACATACAGTTTCAGTTACAACAGTTTCAGGTTCAAGGGAATCAGCAAAGACTTCATTATCAGTAACTGTAAAAGGACAGACACAGCAGGTGACAACAGCAGCACCAACTACAACAACAGAAAAAGGTGTTGTATATATTTATCAGGATATTAATTATGGCGGTAGAGTTGCAGCTTTAAATGAAGGAAGATACAACCTTGCAGCATTACAGGCAAAAGGATTTAGAAATGATGATTTATCTTCATTAAAGGTTGCAAGTGGATATGAAGCAATTCTTTATTATGATGACAACTTCCAGGGAGAGTCAAGAAGAATTACGTCAGATACTGCTTGGATTGGTTCAGATTTTAACGACAGAACATCATCAATTATTGTACAGAAAAAGACAGTTGAAACAACTACAACAGTTAAGGCAACAGAAAAAGAAAATACAGATACAGGTATTGCTAAACCATTTGGCTTGGTAGTAAGCAATCCATCAGCAGGAACAATTGGAGTTGTATGGGGACGTGGAGATATTAATTCATACAATGTATATATTGATGGAAAGAAAGTAGCAAGTAAAGTTGGTTGTGCGTACTATACATATACAGGCTATTCACAGGGAACACATACAGTAGCAATTACTACAGTATCAGGTGACAAAGAATCAGAAAAAACAACAATGTCAGTTAATGTTTCACAGGGCTCAAGTCAGACTCCAAATAAGAAACCTGTTGCAACAAAGCCATCAACAATAATACCAAGTACTAACATAGGAACAGGTGTGCCACAGCTTGATTCAAGCATTCCTGTAAGAAGTGACAAAATGTTCTTACAGCTTAACAACAAAACAAATGGAAAGTACAAAGATAGTGAAATCTATTGGATTGTACTTGGAAGAAATAAAAATCATGAAATTTGTTATTTAGACGCACAGGGAAACCTTGTTAAAGCAAGCGAATCACTTAATACAGTTACAAAGAATGGTAGAAAATGTGCAAATGTTGCCCATTCTATGGCAGAAGCAAAATATGTATATTTGCCGGATATTGAATCAGGAAGAATGTATTTAAGTTACGGTGAACCTGTTTACGTAACATTCATTAATGGTGCTGATGGAAAAGTAGGTTATGCAGGACCTGACTTAAACAATGCATCAGATCCTAATAGTGATGTGTTATTCGAGTTTGCAGAATTTACAGTAACAAATAAAGAATATTGGGGCAATACAACAAGAGTTGACTTCTTTAGTTTTCCAGTTGTAACAAGATTAGTAGGACAGGGTGGATTTGATAACCGTCCGGGAGATTACCCAACATATGATAAGACAGTTGGTGATATAGGAACAAGAAATCAGATTTTCAATGCATGGAAGAACAGTGCACCTGCAGCATGGAAGAGTCTTTACGACGGAAAGAGAATTATGGCTCCATGTAAGACAACTTTCAATGAAGGAAAAGAAAACGGACATTACTTTGACAACTATATTAATGAATTTTGGAATAAATACTCAAATGAAACATTAGTATTCAGGTGTGATGCCGGAACATTTAGAGGTAGAGTTAGTGGAGATCACATGACATTTACAAAAGATGGTGACGGTGGAACATACACAATTTACAAACCAACAACACAGGATGTGTTAGAAGGAAAAGGAAACTTTAACAGAGGAAATTCAACAGAATTAGTAATTGAAGCACAACTTTGTGCAGCATTTATCAGAGGTGTTGCAACAGATCCTGCAAATTATCAGAATCCAAGTGCTTATTACAAAAATGGAACATACAACTATTATAGCAAGTTCTTACATGAACATTCTGTAAATAATTTCTCATATGGTTTCTGTTATGATGATGTAAATGATCAGAGTACACTTCTTCATTACACAAACCCAACAGCATTGATACTTGACCTTAAATGGTAATAATATAGACAGACACAAACCTTTCGATGTTTTTCTCAATATATTATAGGGCGAAGCTACTTCATCAATTTGGTGGAGTAGCTTCATTTCTGTTGCCGGTCTGACGGTTAAATTAGAACGATAGGCAGTATTTCGTTATCTGAGCTAGCCTAGCTACAATCGCGAGAGATTGTTTGAAACCGCGTAGCGGTTGAGTTATCGATAGCGATTGTTAATAGGCGGCGCAGGGAAGATAGAAATACAACATGTTCTAATTTAACCGTCAGACCGGCAACAGTAGAGAATGGCACCGGAGGTGTTGACAAATGTGTTGAATTTAAAATATACTTTTTAGTACGTTTTAGAAATGATGGAAATTAATTTAGATTATTAAAAGAGCTGAACTATAATTTGTACTTAAGAGAAGTTGCTAGAAACTATAATGTACAAATAGAAGTTAAAAATAGAAATACTGAAGAGGGATTAAGTAATGTCAATATACCAATTATTATGGTTGTTTCTGATTTATTCTTTTGTGGGATGGATTTTGGAAACAATTTTTGCAATTACCAAGCAGAGAAAAATTATTAATAGAGGTTTGATTAATGGACCGTTTTGTACCGTTTATGGTTTTACGGGAGTGCTGATTACTGTTGCACTTAAAGATTTGTCAGGTGTATGGTTGTTTCTTTTTTCAGCTATATATGCTTCTGTAATTGAATGGGTAGCAGGAAAGATTATTGAAAAAATATGCCATGAAAGATGGTGGAACTATGAAAATAATAAGTTTAACTTAGGTGGCTATATTTCTCTTCAAACTTCGGTGCTTTGGGGAGCGTTAGGATTTATAGCGGTTACTTTTACGAATAGCCTGTTAATTGATGCTTATAAACTTATACCTTTTATGGTTGTAAGAATTATATTGATTGTTGTAGTTGTGGCATTAGCTGCGGATATGATTTTCTCACTTCTGATTCTTTACTATAATGGTAGAGGAATTGAGAAGGTTAAGAGTGCAAACAATAATTTTACTAAGTTAAGCAGAAAACTTGAAAAATGGTTAATAAGTAGAGTTAATAATAGAAAGAATAAGGCTTATCCTAAAACTGTAAAAGTAGAAAAGGAAGCAAAGGACAAAACAGTATTTGCCTATGGGTGTGGTTTTTACAAGTTGGTTGTTTTGTTTTTTGTAGGTGCCTTTGTAGGAGATATTATAGAAACTATTTTTTGCCGAATTACCATGGGAGAATGGATGAGCAGAAGTAGTGTTGTGTGGGGCCCTTTTAGTATTGTGTGGGGACTGGCAATTGCAGCAGCTACTCTTATGCTTTACAAGTATAAGGACAGAAGTGACGGTTTTCTTTTTCTTATAGGAACCGGATTAGGTGGGGCTTATGAGTATTTGTGCAGCGTGTTTACAGAAGTAGTTTTTGGAAAAGTTTTTTGGGATTACAGCGATATACCTTTTAATTTAGGTGGTAGAATTAATTTACTTTATTGTTTCTTTTGGGGAATCGCAGCGGTAGTGTGGTTTAAGTTGATTTATACAAGACTTTCAAAAGTAATAGAAAAAATTCCTGTTAAGTTTGGTAAAATAACAACTTGGATTTTGGTTGTTTTTATGATTGCAAATGTACTTATGTCATGTTTTGCTTTAACAAGATATGACCAGAGAGAAAAGGGTATAGATGCTAAACAGTCATGGCAGGTTTGGCTGGATAAACATTACGACGACGAAAAAATGATGAGAATTTATCCAAATGCCATAGTAACAAACAAAAAATAGAAGTATAATTACTGTTATGCAATGGAATGATTTAGAATTTCCCTATAGAGTAATGAATGTTTCAATATGTATACATTCTGGTGTGAAAAGAAAACAGTTGAGAGACAACGCTTATCAGATGAGAACGTTGTAAGGAACAGTATGGGTTCCATATAGATTATAGAGAAGGATAAAAGATGGCATTTACACATTTACATGTCCATACAGAATACAGTCTGTTGGATGGTTCAAGTAAAATAAAAGAAATAACAAAAAGAGCAAAAGAGCTTGGTATGGATAGCCTTGCCATAACAGACCATGGAGTTATGTATGGGGCGATTGATTTTTACAGAGCTGCATTGGCTAATGATATTAAACCAATTATTGGCTGTGAAGTTTATGTGGCTCCGGGCTCCCGTTTCGATAAAGAGGCAAATGCAGGTGAGGACAGATACTATCACCTTATTTTGCTTGCGGAAAATAATACAGGTTACGAGAATCTTTGTAGAATTGTATCGAAAGGGTTTGTAGACGGATTTTATTATAAGCCTAGAGTAGATTATGAAGTTCTTGAAAAATTTTCTGAAGGTATTATTTGTCTTAGTGCCTGTCTTGCAGGTGAGGTTCAAAGATATCTTGCAAGAGACGAGTACGAGAAGGCAAAAGAGGCAGCAGTTCGTCATTTGAATATTTTCGGAAAAGATAATTATTTTTTGGAATTACAGGACCATGGAATTCCTGAACAGAAAACAGTAAATCAGGCTTTGTTAAGATTAAGCAAGGAATTAGATATAGACTTAGTTTGTACAAATGATGTTCATTACACATACGCTGATGATGTGGAAGCACATGATATTTTGCTGTGTATCCAGACAGGTAAGAAAAAATCTGATGAAGATAGAATGCGTTATGAAGGGGGCCAGTTTTATTTAAAATCAGAAGAAGAAATGGCTTCTCTTTTTAAATATGCACCACAGGCATTGGAAAATACTCACAAGATTGCTGAGAGATGTAATGTAACATTTGAATTTGGTGTTACAAAACTTCCTAACTTTGAAGTGCCTGAAGGTTATACGCCTTGGACTTATTTAAAAGAATTATGCGAGGATGGCCTTCACAGAAGATATCCTGTTTTTAGCGGAGAAGTGGATGAACACTGTAAATTAACAAAAGAGCAGTTACAGGAAAGATTAGATTATGAATTAAATACAATTAAAAGTATGGGGTATGTAGAATACTTTTTGATTGTGTGGGATTTTATACATTATGCAAAATCAAATGGTATAGCAGTAGGCCCGGGTAGAGGTTCAGCAGCCGGCAGTATTGTTTCTTATTGCTTGGAAATAACAGATATTGAGCCAATGAGATACAATTTGCTGTTTGAACGTTTCCTTAATCCGGAGCGTGTATCCATGCCCGATATTGACGTGGACTTTTGTATTGAAAGACGTCAGGAAGTAATTGATTATGTAGGAAGAAAATATGGAAAAGACCATGTGGCGCAGATTGTTACTTTTGGTACATTAAAGGCAAAAGGTGTAATCAGAGATGTGGCGCGTGTTCTTGATATGCCATACGCACAGGCAGATGCGATTGCAAAAATGATTCCAAATGATTTACACATGACTTTGGAACTTGCCTTAAAACAAAATAAAGAATTAAAGAATCTCTATGACACAGACCCTGAAGTTAAATATTTAATAGACATGTCAATGAGACTTGAAGGTCTGCCAAGACATGCGTCCATGCATGCGGCAGGTGTTGTTATCTGTGCAAAACCTGTAGATGAATATGTACCGCTTTCAAGAGCAGCAGACGGTTCAATAACAACTCAGTACATTATGACAACCTTGGAAGAACTGGGGCTTTTGAAAATGGATTTCCTTGGCCTTAGAAACTTAACTGTTATTCAGAATGCTCAAAGATATATTAAGAAAAACAGAGGCATAGATTTAGATTTAAACAAAATAGATTATTCAGATAAAAAAGTTTTGGATTATATTGGAACAGGAAATACAGAAGGTATATTCCAGCTTGAAAGTGCCGGTATGAAAAACTTCATGAAGGAGTTAAAACCACAAAGTCTTGAAGATATAATTGCGGGTATTTCATTGTACCGACCGGGTCCAATGGATTTTATACCAAAGTATATAGAAGGAAAAAATAATAAGGACAGTGTAACATACGATTGCCCACAGTTAGAGCCAATTCTTGAGCCAACCTATGGCTGTATTGTTTATCAGGAACAGGTAATGCAGATTGTTAGGGACTTGGCAGGTTATACATTAGGTCGAAGCGATTTGCTACGAAGAGCCATGTCAAAGAAAAAGGCTGATGTAATGGCAAAGGAACGCCAGAAGTTTGTATATGGCGACGAGGAAGAAGGAGTAAAGGGTTGTATAAATAATGGAATCAGTGAAGAAATCGCAAACAAAATTTACGATGAAATGACTGATTTTGCAAAATATGCTTTTAACAAATCTCATGCGGCGGCTTATGCAGTAGTTGCCTATCAGACAGCTTATTTGAAGTATTACTATGCCGAAGAATTTATGGCAGCAATGCTTACGTCGGTAATGGACAACTCAGACAAGGTAGCTGAATATGTTTATTCCTGTCGTTCAATGGGCATTAAGATTTTACCGCCTGATATTAATGAAGGAGAGAGTGGCTTTTCAGCAGGGGATAAATGTATCCGTTATGGTTTAACAGCTATCAAAAATGTGGGTAAGGCAGTTATTGATGGCATAGTTGCAGAACGTGAAAGAAATGGCAAGTTTAAAGACTTAGAAGATTTCATCACAAGAACATCTTCAATAGGTGTTAATAAACGAGCTATTGAAAACTTTATAAAAGCTGGGGCTTTTGATTCTCTTGGAGCCACAAGAAAACAGATGATGATGGTTTATATTCAGATTATGGATGGTGTAAATCAGGAGAAAAAAGATGCCATGGCAGGTCAGACTTCATTTTTTGATTTTATTGATGATGAGGCTAAAGAGACTTACAAGGTTCAAATGCCAAATGTTGGGGAATATGATACAGCCCAGAAGTTAGAATTCGAAAAAGAGGTTATAGGAATTTATGCCAGTGGACATCCGCTTCAGGACCAGGAAGAAAAGTGGAGAAGAGTTATAACGAACATGACTTTGGACTTTGCAGAACCGGAAGAGGGCGAAGAGTCAAAAGTTCAGGATAAAAGTAAAGTAGTAGTTGGTGGAATTATTAGTAATGTAACCAGAAAGTTTACAAAGACAGGTGCTCAAATGGCATTTATTACTTTGGAAGATTTGGTTGGTACAATTGAAGTTATTGTATTTCCAAGGCAGTTTGACAACAGTAGAAGGCTTCTTGAAGAAGGACGAAAAGTATTTGTGGAAGGTCAGGTGAGCATTGAGGAAAATGCTGCAGGAAAAGTAATGGCAAATAAGATTCGTGATTTTAGTGAAGTGCCTTCAGAACTTTGGATAGCTTTTAAGGATAAGGAAACTTACATGGAAAAAGCACAGGAATTAACAGAAATAATTCTTGCTAACCATGGCAACGATAAGGTTATTGTTGCTTTGGCAAAAGAGCGTCAAAGAAAAATGATGCCACCACAATATTCTGTAAATATTACAGAAGGATTAATAAAGTTATTAAAAGAAAAGTACGGTGATGACTTTGTAAAGGTTAGACAGTAATCGTATATGGGACAGATTTGTAAGGGTAGGAAGTAATCGTATATTAGACAATTTATAAGGTTAGATACTAACCGGAGTATTAGACAATTTGTAAGGGTAGGTGAAATAAGTGATAACATCCGCGTCAAATGAGCAGATTAAACAAATAATACAGTTGAAAGAAAAATCGAAAGTTAGAAAACAGAAGAATCAGTTTGTTGTTGAAGGAATCAAGATGTTTTCAGAAATTCCTGATGACCAGCTTGTAGCAACTTATGTGTCGGAGTCTTTTGCAGAAGAAAATAAATATGCCTTTAAGGGAGAAAACTTTGAACTTGTAAGTGATAGTGTCTTTAAGAAAATATCAGATACAGTAACTCCACAGGGCATTATGGCAATTGTAGAGAAGAATGCTTACACATTAGATGATATTATTGAAAATGTAAACAATAATATTACTCAAAAAGGTCGTAGCTGTGTTGTAGTATTAGACAGATTACAGGATCCGGGAAATTTAGGTACAATTGTAAGAACAGGTGAAGGCGCAGGAATCTCTGGTATAATTATGAGCTCAGGGTGTGCTGATATTTATAATCCTAAAGTAATCCGTTCAACAATGGGGTCAATTTTCAGAGTGCCTTTTACTGTTGTTTCAGATTTGCCTGAAGCAATTGAAACTTTAAAAGAAAACAGTATTACAACTTATGCAGCTCACTTAAAATGTGAAGAGTACAATAAAGGAGTTTTTGAAAAAAACGTTGCCCTTTTAATTGGCAATGAAGCTAAAGGCTTAAGCGATGAAGTGTCAGGGAAGGCTGATAGATTAATAAAGATTCCAATGGAAGGAAAAGTTGAGTCTTTAAACGCAGCCATTGCTACAGCAATTTTAATGTATCAATGTAGAGATGTATAATTATTTTGTATAGATGGTAATTAGAGTTGGAAGTATATTGCTGAAAGCCAATATACTGCTACAAAAAGGTATGGTGTTAGGAATGCGTATATTAAACATAATTAAAAAATACAGAATAGATAGTTGATAAGATAAGAAAATGGAAGGTTCATAAACAAACCTTCCATTTTCTTATGTGTTATATTTTTCCTAATTTTTCTATTGCTTTGTTTGCAACTATTTCTTCAAAATGTTCCATATAAAATAATTCTTTTGCGTATGTTGGAGTCTCTCTGTGTCCATTTTCTGTTAAGATGCTACATATCTTGTTAAGAATATGTTCATCCGTTGCCGGCATGCATAAAGACAAATAATATTTATTGTTAAAAGGTGATTTGTATAATGAACTGTCACCCTTATATGCAGAAGCTATCATGTTAGCCACAGAAATTACATCTCTTAAGTTGTCAAAAGAATAAATACTATATAGTAATGAATCATCATCGCCGTTTTCTTCTGAATATGGTTTTTGTGTCTCGCCATCACTTGAGTCGTCAATCTGTTCAATTTCGTTTAAATCGATTTCTAAGTCATCAAGGTGAGAAAGAAAACTATCTTTAAATTCTTTTGAGAAAAATTTTGAAAGATGTTCTTCTGTCTCTTCAGGATTTTCAACTTTGGTAATTACCAAAATAATGCTTTCCGGTGAAACAGGAATTGCTTCAACCATCAGTGGAATATCACCTACGTCGAAACCAAAATCGTCATTGGCTTGTTTCATCATATCCTGAAAAAGCTCTCTGGTCTTGCCCGAACCATATGCTAATTCGCTAATTTTTATATCGCGGTCAGCAAGATCTTCTTTTGTTAAAGTACAGCGAATCTGATTTTCATTTATTTTTTCAATCTTCATAAAAATCACCTCACATTTGATTACTTATATTCCTTCTAATAGTATATCCAATAAAATTAGAAGTGTAAAGTTTTTCAATTAGTAATATATAACAGTTACTTTGTATATAAAAAATTATAACAAATAACAGTATACAATATATATTCTAAAAGTGTATAAAATATGACAAA
>OLOJ01002800.1_pt1 | contig 13443 bp, 16 predicted proteins | sample 1672251 | NCBI WGS metagenome assembly OLOJ01 (sample SAMEA3136664, study PRJEB25190) | human gut metagenome | biome: human gut; feature: human-associated habitat; material: faeces | place: Austria | collected 2013 | reverse complement strand
GAAACCGCAGGTGTCTACCCTCTTGTGCGCCCGCGCGGCGTCAGCGCACTCCCCCGCCGCGGGGCGCGGCGAATCCCCTCGCTGAGGTTCAGCGAAAAACTCTCCGCCCGTTAGGGACGAACACGCTTACGCAGTTCGCGCACCCCGCTCAGCCGGTGCAGAGAAAAAGGCTGCCGCCCGGACAGGGCGAACCCGCTGACGCAGTTCGTGTGCCCCACCTAATCACTGCCAGAAAATGCAAAAAACCTCCGTATGGTTCGTACGGAGGTTTTTCTATGTCTTATCTCGTCTGCTGGGTGATAATAAACACCGGAATGTACCAAATAAGCTGATACAGCAGGATATTCATCACCGGAAGCGCGTCTGCGGCGTTCTGGTACAGCAGGTAGAACACGATCAGCATACCGAGCAGGCCGGCGAACGTGCCGAGCGTCAGCGCCGAGCGGACGGCGCCTGCCAGCTTATCCGCGCCGCGGAGCACCTGCATGAACGGACCGGCACCCTCGCGGGTGAGGATAGCTGCCGGTGCATCGCCCTTGGCGTAATTCGGATTCAGCAGACGATCCACGCCTGTCGGGTCCGGCTGGTCGGCAAAGCCGCGTCGGAGGTCAAACTCCTCCTCGACCATCGCCGGGGAGATATTGAAATCGCGAACGGCGAGGACCGCATTCATGTGCATGCGGCGCATGAGGCGCATCGCCTTATAGGTATTCTTGGTGGTCTGGTAGCGCATGGTCAGCACGCCTGCAAGCGCGTTATCCACAACCAGATACATATTGATCTGACCCTTATGACCGGATTCGATCGGAATGCCCATCTTGACCATGAGCGCCGCTGTGCCGAGCACGATACGGCTGGTGCCGACAGCGCCGGTCACACCGCCCTCGACCAGACGCACGTCACGCGCGGTGAAGGTGATGCCGAAGCGCTCCTTCGTGGTATCGGTCAGCACGCGGCCCAGCTCCAGACCAGCGGATTCGGTCAGCGCGGCTGCACAGCCGAGAATCTGCTCGTCCGTGATGCGGCCCAGATTGTCGATGGCCTCAAGCTCGATCGAGCCGGTCGGGAACAGATCGTTCTCGAGCAGCATGACCTTCTCCGTGCCGCGCAGCAGGTTGGCCTGACGCGCACCCGCAATGGCTGCACCCGAGCGCAGTAGGCGGCTTGCGGTGTTCTTGTAGCTTGCGCCGAACGCACACAGCAGACCGACCGGCGCGGACACCGACAGGATTGCCGAGAACGCCCAGAAGAAGCGCACCGGCTCGCCGCAGTTGAACGAAGCGACCAGCGACAGGACGATTGCGAGCGCCAGTGCAATCGGCGTGTAGATGAGCGAGAAGCGGTCAACCGTGTCCGGGCGCTCGATCTCGGTCAGGAACGAGCTTGCGTCGTACAGCGGGCACTTGACGGCGTTGCACGCGTCAATCTCGCTGTCGTAGTGGCTGTAAACCGCCAGCGGCTGCTCTGCCTCGCAGACGGCACGATAGGAACGCGCCTGCGCCAGACTGCGGCCGCGTGCCTCACGCATTTCAGCGTAAAGCAGAAGGATGGAAACCGCCGTGTACGGTACGGCGACGCCGCCCTGATCTGGAAATACCAGCAGAGAGGCACAGTGCAGCAGCGATGCCAGCGCCGCGAACGACACGAGCGTGCCGCGTGCCGGACGGCCATGCAGCAGCGAGGAAAAGCCGTTGCCGAACACGTCAATACCGATCAGCAGCGCCAGGATCTGCAGGGCAGCCAGTGCGCCGATGCCGATGGTCGGGTTCTGCAGAATATCGAGCACGACCGGAAGCGGCAGTGCCTCAAAGCTTGGTGCAAAGCTGAGATACGCGGCAGCTGCGGCAAGGATCAGCACCAGCAGCGACCGGAACGACAGAATGCCCGAACGGCGGCGTGCCGCGTGCATAGCCACCTCGGGATCGACCAGCTTGATATCTTCTTCTTCCTCGGCCTGATCGGCGGCAATGCGTGCCGCTCTTGCCTGCTTGCGCGAGATGCTTGCCTTGCGGCTTGCTTCCTCGGCAGCGGCTTCTTCCACGATCTCCTGCTGCTCGGCGGCCTTCTCGGCAGCTTCCTTTTCTGCCAGCTTGGCCTCGCGGCGTGCCTGCCGCTCGGCGATCTTCTGCGCGGTCCTGCGCTCACGCTCTTCCATTTTCTGCTCGCGCGCCGCGATGCGCGCTTCACGCGCTTCTTCAACAGACTCGTGTTCGGCGGCGGCGGTCTCTGCGGCCTTCTTTGCCGTTTTATCCTTCTTATTTCTGGGAGCCGTCTTTGGCTCCTCTGCCTTGGTCTCTGCCGCCGGTGCGGGCTGCGGCTCGACCGGCTTTTCCGGCTCTGCCGATGCCTTAGGCATTGGCTCTGCCGCCTTTGCGGGCGCCTGACCGGACACCTCGGCGATGATGGAATCCAGATCAAATTCATCGGTATCCGGTACGTCGCTGAGCATATTTTTCAGCGATTCCAGATCCATATCGTCTTTTCTATCCATGTTCACTTCCCCCTTAATTGCCCTGTGTGCGTCGGCGAAGCGCCTCAAACAGCAGCACAGCCGCCGCGTTGGATGCGTTCAGCGAGTTGACACGGCCTCTCATCGGGATGCTGACGATGTAGTCGCACTTGTCGCGGGTCAGGCGGCTGAGCCCCTGTCCTTCCGAGCCGATGATGATGGCGGTCGGGCGGTCAAACGGTGCGTCATACAGGCCGACCGTACCGTCAGCCTCTGCACCGAACAGCCATACACCGCGTTCCTTGAGTTCATCGAGCGTGGACGCAAGGTTGTTTGCCTTGTGTACGCCGACATAGGCGAGTGCGCCCGCCGCCGAACGAGCGACAGCCGCGGTCAGACCGACAGCTCTGCGCTTCGGGATGATAACGCCGTGTGCGCCTGCGGTCTCTGCCGAACGGATGATGGCACCCAGATTATGCGGGTCCTCGATGCCGTCGCAGACAACGATGAGCGGCACCTCACTGCGCTCCTCGGCGACGCGGAAAATATCGTCGAGCGAGACGTACTCCTGTGCCGCCGCCTGTGCGATAACGCCCTGATGGTTGCCGGTCGGGCTCATGCCGTCCAGCTTGCGCCGGTCGCAGGTGACGACCGGAACGCGATGCCTGCGCGCTTCTGCCGCCACATCACCGATGTGTGCGCCTTCAGCCACAAACACCTTATCCACTGCACGGCCTGCGCGCAGCGTTTCGAGGACGGCGTTGCGTCCCTCGATCAGCGTGCCGTCATCCTCTACCGGAGGGCGGCGTCTGTTTTTTTCATATGCCATAAATTTTTACGCTCCAAAATGAGAAATAACTTTGCATATCCTCAGATACTTTCAGTTAGTTTCATTATACACACTTCCCGACTGTTTTTCAATGTTAGACACGAAAATTATACAAACATCGTCGCAAAAGTGCTGCCATAAGTTCGACAGATATCGACAATTCGCTCTGCCGCATTTACACAGCCAGATTTTAGGCGATACAATGAAACCGAACCGAAAGGAGCGAGGACATCCATGGATGGCAAAAAATTTGATAAAAACACGCTGAAAACACTTGTAATCGCGGCTTCTCTGCTGCTGAACTGCGTTTTAGGCGGTGCATCGTACACATATTACAATCATCTGGCGGAGCAGATGAACGAGACCGCTTCCCTGCAGTCGCAGGTAAGCCATCTGGAAGGCTCGGTCTCCGACCTGCAGGCGCAGGTGGACGAATCCCAGCCGACCATTGACGGTTTGAAAGCGCAGGTGGCTTCGCTCACCGAGGAGAAGAACGGCCTGCAGACGCAGGTGGACACGCTCACGAGCCAGAAGGCGGATTTACAGAAACAGGTGGATACGCTCAAAGCAGGTGCATCGAGCGGTTCGTCCTCCGGCGGTTCCTCGAGTGACAGTTCGTCCGTCCCGGCAGCTTACAGCAGCTCGGACGAACAGAGCGAAACGGTTTACGTCACGGACACCGGCTCCAAATATCACAGCGCCGGCTGCCGGTATTTGAAGAAAAGCCAGATTCCAATGTCGCTTTCCGAAGCCAAGCGGCAGGGTTACACCGCCTGCTCGGTCTGCGGCGGATAACATGAAAAAGAAGCTGAGATTTTGTCTCAGCTTCTTTTGTTTGCCTGTTAAAACAGTCTGTCCATATTCTGCCGCAGCATGCGAACCATACGTTCGCAGTCGAGCATGGTATCATCCGCGCCGAACATGACGGCGGTCTGATCGACTACGCTCGTATCCGGATTACTGCTGCCGACCACGACCCGACCGTTCTTTACACGATCCATCACGGTATCCGCATTATTGATGAGGAAATCCAGTTCGTTCATCAGGCTGCTGTTGTAGTAGCGGATCGGGTTGGCCTGCTCGGTCATGCCGCTGCGGATGGTCTGCGCCTTGCGCTTGATGGAATCCAGCGCCGCCATAGCAGCCGCCTTATCGGTAATCACATAGTCGGTATAACTGCCGTTTTTCACCGCAGATTCGCAATTCCCGAACTTTTGCGTATCTGTTCGCATATCGAGCAGCTGCTTCATGAGGTTCGTCGCGTAGGTTTCCATTTCGGCGCGCTTGCTGTCCGAAAGCGGCATGCGCAGGAAGATGGCGTTCACGTCATTCTCTGCCTTGGCGCTGTACCACGTTACATCCATGCCGGTCAGCTCACCGATGTTGCGCAGCGGCAGATAGATGGAGTTTCGGTAAAACAGCGGATAAATCGTCTCGCCCTTCTGGTTCTTGAAGGTCTGCTGTTTGCCGTCCACGAGCACCTTCACGCCCTTATCGAGCGTAGCCGTGCCGGTCGCACCGACATATTTCACGCCTTCCTGATGGTACGCATCGTCATCCGCACACGGATAGGACTTTTCCATAGTACCGGACAGGAACACCGTGCGCGATGCACTGTCCCACGAGATATTTTTGCCCATCCAGCGGCCAACCGTGCGCAGCGGCATGTAAGTCGAGCCGTTGTAGCTCAGCGCCGTGTAAACCGTCTTGCCGTCCTCGCTCGGGAAGGTGGCCGGGATGCCCTCTGCATAGATGTCCGCGCTCTGCGGATTGATTTTTACGGCGGTGCGGGTCTGCGCCGTATTCTGTGCAGCTGCCTGCACCGTACCCGACGGTATATAGGTCTGCACATTTGCTGCGCCTGCGCTCATCATCAGTGCGGACGCCATCAAGCAGCCCGCGAGTGTGCCGCTTGCGATTTTCTTGAACTTAGTCATAATTGCCCCTCCACATAATAACATACAGATTTTTCTATCCATACCTATGGTATACAACAAAAATCATATTCTGTCAATCTATTTTCCTGATACTATTATAACGACCGGGAGCGCCGTTTTGTGACAACAAAACGCTAAGGATTTTTTTCAAAAAATTTGCCACAGAAAATCCCGCTCAGGCGTTGTATAATTGAATGGTATCATTTTCAACCCAAGGGGGAACCAAATTGACACAGGAGCAAATCCTCTTTTTCGAGGAATCATATACAAAGTATTACAGGATGATGGTGCAGACCGTTCTGCCCATTGTCGGCAGCCGCGATATTGCCGAGGACATTGTGGCCGACACCTTTCTCATCCTGCTGGCAAAGATCAACAGCGTGATGGAGCACGAGCAGCCGGTCAAATGGCTGTTCCGTGTGCTGAAAAACAACGCCATCAGCGAATACCGCGCGCAGTGCAGACACGCGGCCGCGCCGCTTGAGGAAAGCATTCTGCGTGCAGCCGAACCCGAGCTGATACCGTTTTCCGGTATGCTGCCAAAGGGCTTATCTGAGTCCGAACAGCGCATTCTGACCCTGCGGCTCGCTGAGGACATGGACTATTCCACCATTTCGGAAAAACTCGGCATTTCCGAGACCGCCTGCCGCAGCCAGTACAGCCGCGCACGGCGGCACTGCGCCGAACTTATGGAAAGGAGTGACGACAATGCAGGATTCTAAGCAGATTGACGAGCTGTTCCGGCTGATGGACGACGTTTGCGAAAACGGTGATGCAGCTCTGCCTGCGCTCGAACAGTATTTGCAGACGCAGACGGACGCGCCGGAAATCGACACAGAAGCGTCGCTCAAAAAGTTCAAGGCCGACCATAAGGAATTTTTCGTCAAGCCGCACCGCGGACGGCGGCTGTGCTACCGCATTTTTGTTGTCGCGGCGGCTGTTTTCGCCGCAGGAACCGTGTTTGCGCTGGCTACCGGACACAATCCGTTCGACTATGCGGCGATGTGGGGTGCAGAAACATTCGGCTTTTACCATGATGATTTTGCTACGTCAGAAGATGGAAAGATTATCTATTATCCTGATGGCTCATGGGAAGATCGTTCCAATATGCCGGATTATGACCATGAAACGTATACTGCGTAGCCCGAGAATAATACTTCTTCAATAGAAGAGTATGCTCAAACCTTAGAGCCAGCAGAAAAGAGTGAGCCATTACCGGAATATGCCGATTTGCCGGATACAGATTTATCGAATGTTGGTTTAGAAAAGAGCGATTCTGCTTGGGACGATGGACATATGACTGAATGGTTTAATATCGAAAATGCGACCTTAGCAGATACTTTATCAGCATTGGGAATTAAAACAAAAATGGCTCCATTATGGCTGCCGTATGGATATGAGCAGGCGTATATTAAAATGACAAAGGATTATTTGTTAGGTGAAGATAGCATTTTTGCAAAGTATGAGGATCATACTAAACATTCTGAAATGTTTGTGATGATTTCCAAAGTCACGGATTCGTCGAGCGGAACGATTGAAAAAGACGATCGACCCGTACTTGAATATGTCAAAGAAAATACAACATGGTATATTATGCATAATTTGCAGCAGATCAATGCCGTTGCCTTAACAGGAAATTATCAAGTGCTCATCTCCGCTCCTGTATCAGTGGACGAAATGAAATCCATCATCAACTCCATCTACGAATAACAAAAACCCGATCTCCAACAGACACAATGGAGATCGGGTGCTTTTTATGCAAAAATTTTATGGTACGCGTGCGAGACGTAACCGCCGACAGCGGCGGTCATTTCCTTCGATGCCACGGCTTTATCCGCCACGGTGATGATCCACGCGATTCGCGTGCGCGGCATGGCCGCCAGCGGAAACATATGCCGTGCAATGGCTTCGCACTCCCGCTCGGACAGACCGAAGGTATGCTTGGCGCGGTCGGCTGCGATGTGGCCGTGAATGAACCCGTGCATGTGTGCAATGCGATGCACGCCGGAAAAATGGCTCAGATACCGGCGGAAGCGCTCGCCGTGCCAGTCATAGCCGAAAAAGTCATGCAGCAGCGCGGCACGGACAACCGAGGTCGTTTCGCTCTCCGACAGACGCATCAGGCGGGCGATCTGACAGGCTGCTTCCGCTACCGCAACGGAATGGTCATACACAGAGTTGTCCAGTCCGTGGTGACAGAACGTGCGAAGCTGCTGAAAACGCGGATGTGCAAGGATATCTCCCGCGTACTGCTGGATTTCACTGTCCATCGGACCCACCTTCCTTCCTTTTTGATGTCTTTATTATAGTGCGCTTAGTGCACAAAATCAAGAGGTAATTTGTAACAAGTTTGTGACAAAAATACCAACAATCTGCTTAGCCGAGCGGCGGCGTGTCCAGTATCATCTGCCTGTACTCCAAATCCTCAAAGCCGAGCATGTGATAGAGGGCACTTGCCCGCACATTGCTTTCCGTTACCTCCAGACGATACCGCGCGGCTGTGTTGTATTTTTCGTGCACCGCGGCGATGAGCCTGCTGCCGATGCCCTTGCCGCGCCGCTCGTCATCCACCATGATTTCCTCCAGCCAGACGCACAGACCGCCCGCCTCATTCGACCAGGTGAGCGCCAGCAGGCAGTACGCGCACGGCTGTCCGTTCTCGTCCTCGGCAATCAGGCAGTCCGCATACGGCGTGCCGTGCAGGAGCAGCTCAAACGTGCGTTCGGCGTTCTGCTGCGGGATTTCATGGTCGCAGGCAGGCGTTTTATAGAACGCATGGCAGCGGTCGATAAAAAATTCGCGGTCGGATGCCTCAATAGAGCGAATACGCATAGTTTCCTCCTAAAAGAACAAGGCATGTCCGTTGACACACCCTGTTTTGCTGTAAAATGATTAAATCTGGTCGAGAGCCTGCTTGAGGTCAGCGATAATGTCCTCAACATTCTCCAGACCGACCGAAATACGCACCATGCCCGGCTCAATGCCTGCGGCAACCAGCTGCTCATCGGTCAGCTGACGGTGGGTTTCGGACGCCGGATGCAGCACGCAGGTGCGGATGTCGGCAACATGAACCTCATTGCACGCCAGCTTGAGGCTGTCCATGAACTTCATCGCCGGAGCGCGGCCGCCCTTGATGTCGATGGACATAACGCCCGAGGTGCCCATCGGCAGGTACTTCTGCGCACGCTCGTAGTGCTCGTTGCCCGGCAGTGCGGGATAGCGAACGGATGCGATCTTGTCGCTCGACTCGAGGAACTTGGCAACGGTCAGCGCGTTCTCGCAGTACTGGCGCATACGCACCGGAAGGGTCTCCAGACCGAGGTTGAGCAGGAACGCCGAGTGCGCCGCCGGATAGCAGCCGAAGTCACGCATCAGCTGCATACGCGCCTTGATAATGTATGCCATCGCGCCGAACTCGCGGGTGTAGACCACGCCGTGGTAGCTTTCGTCCGGCTCGGTGAAATCCGGGAACTTGCCCGATGCCGCCCAGTCAAACTTGCCGCCGTCCACGATCACGCCGCCGCCCTGTACGGCATGGCCGTCCATGTACTTGGTGGTCGAGTGGATGACAATATCCGCACCCCATTCGATCGGTCGGCACAGCACCGGCGTTGCGAACGTGTTGTCCACGATGAGCGGCACGTTGTTCTTGTGCGCGATGTTCGCCCACTTTTCAATGTCGAACACGGTCAGAGCAGGATTGGCCAGCGTCTCACCGAACACAGCCTTGGTGTTGGGCTTGAACAGCTTCTGCACTTCCTCCTCGCTTGCCTCTGCGTCCGCCCAGATGCACTCGATGCCCAGCTTTTTGAGCGTTACGCCGAACAGATTGATCGTGCCGCCGTAGATGGTGGAAGCCGCGATGAAGCTGTCGCCTGCCGAGCACAGGTTGAGGATGGACAGCAGGGATGCCGCCTGACCCGAGGAAGTCAGCATCGCGCCGACGCCGCCCTCGAGGGACGCGATCTTCTTCTCTACCGCATCGCAGGTCGGGTTGGCAAAGCGCGAGTAAATGCACTCTGTCGGCATATCGAACAGGGACGCGATCTTTGCGGTCGAGTCAAAGCGGTAAGTGGTGGACTGCACGATCGGCATGACGCCCGGACCGCCGTTTTCCGGCTTGTAGCCTTCATGCAGGCATTTTGTTTCGATTTTCATATAAACTACCTCTTTACTATGATTTAACACAGAAGAATCTTCACCTATTGTAGCATGCAGAAGCCTGTCGGTCAAGGCAGTTCGGTTGAACAAACGGCGATATCATGGTATGATAGAGGCAGTACGAAGGGAGGGAAACCGCATGAAGGATCTGCTCATTACCCTGCTGAATACAGCGTTCTGGTTCGGACTGCATTTCGGTACGGCTGGCGCGGTGTGCGCTCTGCCGAAGGACGTGCAGACGCAATGGTTCGACCCAAACCGGCGTTTTTTCACGGTTTCCGACTGGGAAATGCGGGTTTTCCGCAAGATCGGTCTGCCGAAATGGAAGGACCGGCTGCCGCAGTTCAATCCCGAATTTGACAAGCGGCACCTCAAATCCGGGCGGGATACGGCATACCTCGACCGTTTCCTGTTCATCACCTGCCGTGCGGAGGTGATTCATTATGTGATCGGCGTGCTCGGCTGGGTATCGCTCGTTTTTTGTCTGCTGAGCGCCGACCGGACGGCGTGGCTCATCCGCTATGCGGTCATTGCGCTTGCGATTCAGCTGGCGAACCTGCCGTTCGCGTGGATTCAGCGGTATAACCGGAAACGCCTGCTCAGCGTCCGCAAAAGGCTTTCATTACGGATAGAAATTTGATATAATATAAAGATAGCATAAGGATAATCAAGGAGATTTTGCAATATGACAGACGAAAAAATTGCACGCATCAACGCGCTTGCCAAAAAGGCCAAGACCGAAGGACTGACCGACGCGGAGAAGAAGGAGCAGCAGGAGCTCCGCGCAGAGTACGTTGCCGATTTCCGCAAGAGCCTGAAGGCACAGCTGGACCACACGGTGGTTATCAATCCGGACGGCAGCTCGTACAAGCTGAAGCAGGACAAAAAGTGATGCAGCTGCCCGAACACGCGGCACACGCCATCCGGCGATTAGAGCGTGCCGGATTTGAGGCGTGGGCGGTCGGCGGCTGCGTGCGCGACAGCCTGCGCGGAGTCGAACCGCACGACTGGGACTTGTGTACGTCCGCGTCTCCGGCTCAGATGCAGGCCGTGTTCGCGGACGCGCGTGTGCTCACGACCGGACTCAGGCACGGCACGCTGACCGTACTCACGGACGGCGGCCCGCTCGAGATTACCACCTACCGCACGGAGGGCGGCTACTCGGACGGACGGCATCCGGACGGCGTGCGCTTTGTCACCGACATCCGTGAGGATCTGGCACGAAGAGATTTCACGGTCGGTGCGATGGCGTGGCACCCGGAACGCGGTCTGTGCGATCCGTTTGGTGGGCAAACCGACCTCAAAAACGGCGTTCTGCGCGCGGTCGGTGATGCAGACACCCGATTTCAGGAGGATGCGCTGCGCATCCTGCGTGGACTGCGGTTCGCCTCCAAGCTGGGATTCGCCATCGAGCCGGAAACCGCCGCTGCCATGCGGCGGCAGGTGCATCGCCTGGACTGCATTGCCGCCGAGCGCATCCGTGAGGAGCTGACCGGTCTGCTGTGCGGCCGCTATGTGCAGCGCACACTGATGGCTTATGCCGACCTTATCACCTCTGCCCTGCCCGAGCTCGCGCCCATGCAGGGCTGTCAGCAGCAGAATCCGCACCACCTGTACGATGTGTGGGAGCACACCGTGCGCGCGGTCGGTCAGGTGCCGGCCGAGCCGGTGCTCCGGTGGGCGATGCTGCTGCACGACAGCGGCAAGCCCGCCTGCAAGACCGTGGACGAACAAGGCATCGGGCATTTCCGGGGACATCCCAGGGCGAGCCTTGCGCTGTCGCGCGAGCTCCTGCCGCGGCTGCGGTTCTCGAGCGCGGACACCGAACGCATCCTCCTGCTGGTCGAGCGGCACGACACACCGCTCGGTGACAACGAAAAGCTGGTGCGGCGCAGCCTGTCACGCATCGGAGAGGCGCGGTTCCGCGACCTGCTGGCGATCAAAAAAGGCGATGCGGTCGGTCAGGGCACCAGCCGCGACTATGTGGCGCAGCTGTTTGAGACCGAAGCGCTGCTGAACCGCGTGCTCTCGCAGGAGCAATGCTTCTCGCTGCGGCAGCTTGCCGTAAACGGAGCCGATTTACAGGCGCTCGGTCTGCGCGGCAGACCGGTCGGTGAAATGCTGCACGCCCTGCTGGATGCCGTGATAGACGGTCAGACCGACAATCGGCGGGATACGCTTCTGCGGCTTGCCCGCACCCGAATGGAGGAACAACATGTCAAATAAAGAGATTTTCATCGAAACCTACAACAAGAACATCCATCGTCCGGGCGCGGAAAAGCTGCTTGCATGGCTCGAGGGCACGGATTTCTTCACGGCTCCCGCGTCCACGCGGTTCCACGCTGCGTATGAGGGCGGTCTGCTCGACCACTCGCTCAACGTGTACAACGTGCTGATCTCCAAGCATTTCAATCCCGAAACCGACGATCTGGAAAGCTACACCATCGTTTCGCTCCTGCACGATCTGTGCAAGGCCGGTTTCTACAAGACCGAGCTGCGCAACCGCAAAAACGACCGCGGCGAGTGGGAAAAGGTGCCGGTTTACGCAGTAGACGACCAGTTTCCGTACGGTCACGGCGAAAAATCCGTGTTCCTGATCGAGCGGTTCATGCGGCTGCGCACCGAGGAAGCGATCGCCGTGCGTTGGCACATGGGCGGCTTTGATGAGTCGGTCAAGGGCGGCAGCTTCGCACTCGCGCACGCGTTCGAGAAGTACCCGCTTGCCGTAAAGCTGCACCTTTCCGATCTGGAAGCGACCTATCTGCACGAAAACCGAGGAGAATGAGCATGAAAACCAGGGAATTTTCCATCTCGACCGATCACGAGGGCATGTACAATATCACCGCCAGACTGCGTGAAGTCATCCGCGAGAGCGGTGTGCAGAGCGGTCTTGCCGTGGTGTACTGTCCGCACACGACCGCCGGTATCACCATCAACGAAAACGCTGACCCGGATGTGCAGCACGACCTGCTGCTCGGTCTGCGCGAGGCGTTTCCCGACCGACGCGAGTTCCGGCATGCCGAGGGCAATTCGACCGCGCACCTCAAATGCAGCTATGTCGGCCCGAGCCAGACCGTGCTCATCGAGGACGGCAAGCCCATCCTCGGCATCTGGCAGGGCGTGTATTTCTGCGAGTTCGACGGTCCGCGTCATCGCCGCTACTATATTAAGGTAATGGCGGATAATTAACTTGCACTTGCTTTTTCGCTCTGCTATAATAAAGTCAAACATACTCTAAAAAGGAAGATATTCTCATGGAAGCACTGGAATGTATCAAAACCCGCCGAAGCATCCGCAAGTTCACCGAGCAGCCCGTGACCGAGGACGAGGTTCGTCAGGTCGTTGAAGCTGCTGCCTTTGCGCCGAGCTGGAAGAATACGCAGATCGCGCGCTACATCGTTGTGACCGACAAGGAAAAGAAGGACAAGCTGGCCGACAACTGCATGCTCGGTTTTGCCTACAACCAGAAGACCACCCACGGCGCACCGGCGCTGGTCGTGCTGACCATGATCAAGGAGCGCTCCGGCTACGAGCGCGACGGCTCGTTCAGTACCCCGCTTGCCACTCACTGGCAGTCCTTTGATGCGGGCATCGCCGCACAGACCTTCTGCCTGTCCGCGCATGCGCTCGGTCTCGGCACGGTTATTATGGGTATTTACGATCCCGCCGAGGTTGCCAAGGTTGTGGAAATCCCCGAGGGTCAGGAAGTGGCAGCGCTCATCGCGCTCGGTCATCCGGCACAGGACCCGCAGGCACCGGCGCGTAAGGATGTCGATACGCTGCTGCGATTTGAGTAAAAGTGCATACCTTGAGCACCGTGGAAGCAATTCTGCGGTGCTTTTCTTTTCTCGGCACAAGGTGACCGGGGCACACGAACTGCCGCAGGCGGGTTCGCCCCTGACGGGCGGCTCCTTTTCTGCACCGGCTGACCGGGGCACGCGAACTGCCGCAGGCGGGTTCGCCCCTGACGGGCGTAAAGCTTTTCGCTGAACCTCAGCAGAGGAATTCGCCGTCTGCGGACGGCGGGAGCGTCGCGGCACCCGCCGCGGGGGCAAAAAGGAAGGACA
>OLOJ01002798.1_pt1 | contig 13448 bp, 11 predicted proteins | sample 1672251 | NCBI WGS metagenome assembly OLOJ01 (sample SAMEA3136664, study PRJEB25190) | human gut metagenome | biome: human gut; feature: human-associated habitat; material: faeces | place: Austria | collected 2013 | reverse complement strand
AGCTGCCGGAGCGGTGCTTAAGCCGCAAGGCGGGAATTGTGCGGTGTTGCCCTATCCTCACTCCCATTTTGGTGAGCGGCTAGCCTGCCATTCGACGTATTATTGAGGTTACCATTTCTATCCACACTCTCCTTGCGGAGAGCGATACGTTGGGGGCAACCAAGGCCGATGCGGCATTTCTATCCACACCCTCTCACAGGGAATGACTGGAATTTATTCATGGCTCTGGTAATGTTACACAAACTTTTACCGATGTTTGTGAACAGAAAAACAATCGTACTTGGCACTGGCATGGCATTTTTGCTGGCTCAAACACTCGTGCATTTATTTCATGTTCTGCTTCTGCTATTTTGTGCAGGCAATGCTTATTTCATCAGTTTCTGCAGCGTTTTCAGCAGCTCATCCACAACTTCGTCATTCCCGGCACGGATACCATCCGCCACACAGGTGCGGATATGGTTTGCCAGCAGCTCACGGTTGAACGCGTTCATCGCCGCCGTTACCGCCGCCGACTGCACCAGAATATCCGGACAATACACTTCGTTTTCCACCATCCCACGGATGCCCCGAATCTGCCCTTCGATCCGGTTCAGTCTGTGGACCAGGCTTTTATACTCTTCTTCACTGCGATGCTTTGTTTTGTGTGCACAGCAGCAACACGGTTCCTTCTTTTCGTTTTCCTGCATTATGTTACCCTCCCATCGCATGCAAGGTACCCCGGTGGGGTATATTCACTATATACCCCACCGGGGTACCTTGTCAAGTAGATAATATAATATTTTTATATTATTTTATGCGAGAGTTTTTTACTATAGCAATTTTTAAAATTAAAGCGGATATCCGCATGAACAAAACCACCCTGAACAGTCAGAAAGAGAAACATTCCACGCTCTCCTTGCGGAGAGCGACACGGTACGCCGTCAACCAGTTTCCAGTCACACTCATTTCTATCCACGCTCTCCTTGCGGAGAGCGACGAGAAGCGTGATGCCGCTATGAAAGAAAAGCTGAAATTTCTATCCACGCTCTCTTTGCGGAGAGCGACCCCTGCACAAAGCTGACAAGGCCACCCCAAATCGCAATTTCTATCCACGCTCTCCTTGCGGAGAGCGACAGTTACAAGCGCAGGAGCAATTTTTTCAATCAACATTTCTATCCACGCTCTCCTTGCGGAGAGCGACCCGCCTGCGCTGTTGCTTTCAAACTGGGCCAGCTATTTCTATCCACGCTCTCCTTGCGGAGAGCGACGGCGCTGCGCCTGGCTGCATCTCAGTCCGATCAATTTCTATCCACGCTCTCCTTGCGGAGAGCGACAATTCGTAGCGCGATTGTATATGTATCGAAGCAATATTTCTATCCACGCTCTCCTTGCGGAGAGCGACGCCATTGGCAGACGGGGCAGAGCCGCACGCGGCAATTTCTATCCACGCTCTCCTTGCGGAGAGCGACTTTGGCACTGCCTGTGCAACGCCGTATTTCTTCCAATTTCTATCCACGCTCTCCTTGCGGAGAGCGACTATTACCAACATACAAAGAAATGGAAATACGGACATTTCTATCCACGCTCTCCTTGCGGAGAGCGACTCATGCCCTCTTGCAAGGCCATTTCATTGTCACGATTTCTATCCACGCTCTCCTTGCGGAGAGCGACACTCACATACAAAAGTGGGTATGCATCAGATTCTATTTCTATCCACGCTCTCCTTGCGGAGAGCGACTATCGTCCTGGACCTTTTCAACTTTCACGAACCGAATTTCTATCCACGCTCTCCTTGCGGAGAGCGACCAGGTCAGCGCCGGAGCAGTTGCGCACGGTGAGGGTATTTCTATCCACGCTCTCCTTGCGGAGAGCGACCGCCCGGGGCCGCGATAGGGCACCGGCGGCCGCAATTTCTATCCACGCTCTCCTTGCGGAGAGCGACATGTTGCATCTGCTGGAATTTTGCATAATTTGTCTATTTCTATCCACGCTCTCCTTGCGGAGAGCGACATAGGGGGTGTACACTGTGAGTAATCGGCCAGACCTAATTTCTATCCACGCTCTCCTTGCGGAGAGCGACGTCCCAGCCCTTGGCGATCGTGTCTAGTGTCGCTATTTCTATCCACGCTCTCCTTGCGGAGAGCGACGCCAAGGGCTGGGACAGACTATGCAAGACACAGCATTTCTATCCACGCTCTCCTTGCGGAGAGCGACGGCCACCGCGCAGGCCGTGACCGATACCAAAATTATTTCTATCCACGCTCTCCTTGCGGAGAGCGACGATATAGTCGCGGCTGCCGAAATAGCTGGGCATCACAATTTCTATCCACGCTCTCCTTGCGGAGAGCGACGTGGCATGAAAGCAAAAGAAGAGAAATCGGTTCTCATTTCTATCCACGCTCTCCTTGCGGAGAGCGACGCTTATAGCTATTGCAGGTTTCGTTTTATCGTTGTGATTTCTATCCACGCTCTCCTTGCGGAGAGCGACATTTTGAATGTGACTTTTATAAATAAATCTCGCATTTCTATCCACGCTCTCCTTGCGGAGAGCGACATCTCCGCGTTGTGGATGGAAGCAAGTCATCCATTATTTCTATCCACGCTCTCCTTGCGGAGAGCGACCCCCCCGTTCGTGAGATAATTCAATGGGAAGGCATATTTCTATCCACGCTCTCCTTGCGGAGAGCGACTCGTTTTGGCCGCCCGATTGATGTGCAACTTGTATTTCTATCCACGCTCTCCTTGCGGAGAGCGACGTTACAGTTTTAGGCATTCAGCATAGGGTCGGCATTTCTATCCACGCTCTCCTTGCGGAGAGCGACGTTAACGAAGATAGATACGGCCAACAGTATTGGAGATTTCTATCCACGCTCTCCTTGCGGAGAGCGACTAATGCACGCCATTATACTCGCCGATACGATGTTATTTCTATCCACGCTCTCCTTGCGGAGAGCGACCACTTGCAACCTATTGGACGCGCACCGCGTAAAGATTTCTATCCACGCTCTCCTTGCGGAGAGCGACCCCGGAAAAGTAAGCTCAGTGCTACCCGGATTAGATTTCTATCCACGCTCTCCTTGCGGAGAGCGACAATACAGCCGATCAGGAGGCCAGGAAGCGTCTTATTTCTATCCACGCTCTCCTTGCGGAGAGCGACCGCCAAGCGTTTTTCTGCACTGCACCACATACTTATTTCTATCCACGCTCTCCTTGCGGAGAGCGACTCAATGGGAAGGAATGAAAAGTCTTTCGGAGGTAATTTCTATCCACGCTCTCCTTGCGGAGAGCGACCGCATCGGATTGGTTTTCCTTTGGTGGGGCGTGCGATTTCTATCCACGCTCTCCTTGCGGAGAGCGACGCGGCAGACATATCGTAAAGGCGAGGAGCGAGCATTTCTATCCACGCTCTCCTTGCGGAGAGCGACGTTGCGCAAGGTGCCGATTCTGGGCATTAAGTAATATTTCTATCCACGCTCTCCTTGCGGAGAGCGACAGCAAAAGTGCACAAAACAGTGGGGCACTTTTGCGCATATGAAACAACTTTTATGGGGATTGCATCTTCATGCTGACAGGCAAGGCTGTATTTTACCCTTTCTGCCCCTGTTTTTTCCATATTTTCTGGTGCGAAGGAACCGGGAATTTTATGATTGCCTTCCCCTCGCACTAAGCAAACAAGATTCCATCCTGATCAAAATCCGGGTGCAGACCCACATGCTCGACTTTGCTTTTGTAATGGTTTCCCAGTTGATAAAAGCGCAGGCTGTCCGATTCCGAATCGATCAGTTCGGTCAATTTTGCTTTGAACATCGTGTATTGCGCGGCATCCAGCAGGCACTCAAATACGGAGTTTTGCACCCGCTGGCCGTAGTCTACACAGACTTTTGCTACTTTGCGCAGCCTGCGACGACCGGCGGCTGTTTCGGTGTTGACATCATAGGTTACAAGCACCAACATAACGGCACCTCACTTCCAGAAAAACGGTGGGTACACTTCCAGGTCGCCACGCAGAGCACGAGCCAGCAAAAGCGCCTGAACATAGGGCACCAGCCCCCAGGGCAGTTTTTCTTTCAAAAACGGATGGGTGATCTCTTCCTTCTTTTTGTTCTGCCATGCGGTCAGGAAAGCTTTGCGGCCATCATCCGTCAGCAGTACGGCACCATTTTCCTGTTTTTGCAGGTGTTTTGCCGTGATGATCTTTTGATTGATGCAGCTGATGACCAGCCGGTCTGCATAAACCGCCCGCAGTTCTTCCATCAGGTCAAGTGCCAGACTTTTGCGGCCGGGGCGCGGGCGGTGCATAAAGCCAACATAAGGGTCCAGGCCCACAGCGGTCAAGGCGGATGCACACTCCCGCGCCAGCATGCTGTAGGCAAACGAAAGCAGCGCATTCACATTGTCCAGCGGTGGACGGCGGCTGCGGCCCTCAAACACAAAATCCTGCTTTTGCTGCAGAATCAGGTCATTTAGGCAGTCAAAGTAGCGCTGGGCTGCCTCGCCTTCTAGGCCGCGCAGCTGTTCCGGATCATCGCTGGTCTGTATCAGCGGCAGCGCGGCGGCCAGCTGGGTGGAGGTGCGTTTCAGTTTTTCGACCGGGACACGCTGGGGATGATCGCGGGTTGCGCGTTCCAGCACCCAGCGTGCGTTATACACTTTACCAAGGATAAAGCTCCGGGCATAGCGACAGCTCTGGGCCGGGTCATCCGACACGCGGTACTGCGTCTGACGCAGCAGCACATTGCCGCGTTCTTCCCCCACGGTGCGGGCCTGAAATCTGCCATACGGGTCAAAAAAGCAAAGGTCAATGCCCCGCCGGGCACAAGCTCCCATCAAAGCGGGGCTGGCACCCGCGTAAGTAAAACAGACGATGCCTTCCAGCGTATGCAGGGCATAGCGGTGGGTTTCCTGCTTATTGCGGGTAACAACAAGGTTTTCGCCATCCAATGTCAGGTAAGCGTCCTCATTGATGACAAACAGGGTGTTGAGCAGCTTTCTCATGGCGCGCCCTCCTCAATATGCTCCCGCAGATACGCCGCCGGGTCTGCCTGCTGATACAGCGCCGGCAGGCAAAGCTCTTTCAGTGAGCAGGCATTGCAATGCTTGCCGGGTTTGCTTTTTGGGGTATAGCCGCGCGCAAACAGGCGGTTCATCTCATCCGCCATGGTCTGCGCGGTGCTGCGCAGTTCCGGTGTCAGGGAAACATGTTCCCGCTGCCGGGTTTCTTCATAAAAGATTTCCCCTTCCGGCACCTCGCACACCAGCATTTCTTCCAGCGCCATGGCCTGTGCGCAGAGCTGCAAACGGTCGGCATCGTTTACCTTGCTGCGGCCATGCTTATATTCCACGGGCATGGGCTGCCACAGGCCGCGGCGGCCCTGCAATGACACGCCGTTTGGATCCTTGTGAAATTCTACCACATCGCAGTCGCCGGTCAGCTTCAATCGGTGGCTGACGACCCTCATACCGCGGGCGATCAACAAATCGCCGCGTTTTTCCGTCAGGGTAACATCATGGCAGCGGGTATGCTGCAGGCGGCCTTCGGCGGTGCGTTGGTTTTCGGACCATTGTTGTTCCAGGTGTATGAGCGCCCACTGACGGCGGCAAAAGCTGAAATGCTGAATACCGGACATCAGCAGGTAATCATCTGGGGAAGCCATTACGACAGCCTCTCGCACGTTACCCCTGCGGGAAGATTTTCATCCACCGTTACCACATAGTCATGGTAACTGCGCGGGAAGGCTACCCCTTCGGCACGCGTGACATGCACTGCATCAAACAGTTTATAGGACGGCGCATTGCCCAGCTCCGAATCATGCTTGAACACGATCAGTTCCCGAACTGCCATTTTGCCGCGGGCTGCACTGTGGTCATTTTCAAACATATTCAGGATTGCCTGCCACAGCAGCTGCAGGTCATCCTCTGAGAATCCTGTAGTTTTGCGGGCAAGGTTGGCAGAAATGTAACCCTCTGCACGGTACAAACCATACGGGATCACATACTTGCGGCCCATCTCAGTGTCTTTTCGCTCTGCATCCGCTTCCGTTGTAATGGCAATACGGGTAATGGTCACTTCCTGCGGGAGAACAGGATCCACCGAGCGTGCAAAGCTCAACTGAACCGGGCCACGCACCTGCCCACAGTTCAGTGCGCCTTTTACGAAAGTTGTCATAACAGCGCCAAAGGTACGGATATCATAGAAATTTTGGCACATAAAGTCCCGGATTTTACGGTCCAACTCCGGGTCATCTTTCTTGGCGACTTTCAGGGCATCCTTGGCATCAGCATCAATGCCCAAGTATTCGAGTGCTTTTTTATCGCTGCGGTTCAGGGGAACCTGATCTTTAATGTAAATTTGGTATCCCGCTTCATCTTCTTTGGCCACTTCGACATAGTTGCGAATCTTACGCTTTAAGCAGACATCTGTAACAATGCCATATCCCGTTTCCGGGTCAACGCGCGGCATGTTGCCTGCATCCGGATCGCCGTTCGGATTTCCATTTTCAACGTCAAACAGAATTACAAAATCATACCGGTTTTTGATTGCCTGTGCCATTGTTATTCCTCCACTTTCTTTGTATAGCGTTCCTGTGTCTGATGGTAATAGCCAAGGATAAAAGCGCCTTGTTCCGGCAAGGTCAGCCGTGCGGGAAAGCTTCCTTCCAGTTTTCCGCCCGCCAGCGCAGCGATCTGCTTATCGTAATAAATCTTTTGTGGCTTGCTCATTTTTTGCATATGCTTTTGCGCCAGCATCAGAATTGTTGGGAACACAGTGGCCGGCGTGGAAGCCGCTGCATTAAAATACCTGTCCTTGATGGTTGTATTGATATCCGGGTTTACCGCCATCTGGATTGCTTCCAGCACAGCAAAAAGCTGACCCATAACATACGGTTGATAATTTGTTTCCTTGTTATTTTCCACAGTTAATACCTCCTTTGGGCAACGGGGATCTTCATTACGCAGGTAGTATGCTTTTATAATAGCGGCACGGCCGCGTGTTACTTTTTGCTCTGCGCGGATACGCATCATAACGCCATCCAGCAGGGTTGCCGGGTACCTTGTATTATTCAGGATTGCACGCAAGACATCGCCTGCCAGCTGCGGTGCCGCCGATGGGTTGCGGGAATTGGTGTTGACGGTTTCCTGCAGCAGCCAGTACAGCCCCAGCCGCGGGAATTTATCATAAGCGGGGCGCACAATCTCTAAGCGGTCATAATGCTTCTGCACATTATCAAGCAGCGTTTGAAATGTATCCTGCCAGAAAAAGCGAACCGAGAGGCGCGCCGCATTAGGGGCCAAACCAAGCACATAAAAGTGCCTTTGTGGGTCAAGTGTCACGTTCTGCCACTCTACACTCTGTCCATGGACCAACTTGCCCACCGCATTCCGCACATCGCTTTCGCTAACAGGTGCATCCATGGCAAACAACGCATCCATTGCTAACTGCTGGTAGGCGGTCTCACCGCCTGCTGCCCAGCAGACAATGGTGGTATCGCCCACGCGCTGAACATGTTCCCTGTCTGCCAGCAGATAGTTTAATGCCTGTGCATAGGCAAAGGCCGCATAACTGCCAACCGGCGCATTGCCCCCCTGTTCATGTCCGTATGAGCAAAAAGCGTCCGCATTAAAAGAAACAATCGATGCGCCGGAAGACTGTGCCCCGGTCACGCCTTTAATCGCCGGGTGCAGGCGGGCAAGCGGTGCCTTTTGCCCTGTAACCAGGCATCGGATTTCCGGTGCATCCGTGTTCTTGTCACACTGCCGCTGCCAGGCTTCCTGTATTTCCGGATCGTCCTGAACATAGTTTTCCCGAATCAGAAATACCAGATTGCCACCCTTGTAAAGTTCCTTGAGACTTTGTTCCAGCGCTGGATTCTGCTCCGCCGCCTTGGGGTCCCAGTTTATAAAAAAGTTCTGCACTGCCTGTGCCGCCTGACCAGGAACATTTTGTAAAATGGCAAGATGCAGCTCCTTTGCAGCGGCAAAGCACTGCATTGCACGCTCCGGTTTGCCTTTTCCGTCAATGCCGAGCATGTAAGCACTGTTATCACACAAAAAATTGGCTGCCACACCACTAGAGCGTTTAACCTGTTCCGGAACTTGCAGCTGACATGGAGCAAGCACTGTTTTTTTACCGCGCTTTTCCTCTTGCTGCAAGGGGTGCAATGCCATCAGTTGGCCGTTTTCATCCAGTTCCAAAGCCCAACTGACTTTTGCGCTTGTCCAACCGGGGCGCGTGATTTTGCCATTGGCCAGCAAATCTTCATAGTATTGTACCAAAGCCTGTAAAATCATCGGTACACCTCGCAGTCTGCCACATTCAACACACCATGTTCCAATTTTGCATGGAAATACATCGGGGTTATGTTCTGCGGGTCAGTGTAGTCAAAGTCATATATCATGAATCCCAAATCCCGTGTTTCCTCAATGGTCGGGATTGGCCCGCCGGGCCATGCGCGGAATGCGGCAGGAAATTCACGGCACCCAAGATAGGGAGTATGAAAACACTGCCCCCTAGACATGCGCCGGGTAACAATATCCTGGAACTTTCCCGGATTGTCGCTCGGTGCCGCACGGTCAGTCATCTCAAATTCTGCCTCAATCACATAATGAACGTCCTGCAACACCATGGCTGCACGCTGAACGATCTGCTGGGGCGTGGCAAGGTAAAGCTCTTTCCCTGTTCCCTGCATCGCGCTGCGTACATCGGAACAAAGAATTTTGCTTTTTACTTCGTTCCGACGGATGTTGGTAAAGCGGATTGGGTTCATAACATAGATTTTCCGGATTTTCCACCGTAAGCCGGGGTGGTAATAAATTGCTTCTACTATGCCGCGTGCCGCGGAAGGGGTGAGGACTTCATATGAAACCCTTTCGACTTTTAGCTCAGGCCTCGAGAGCAAAGCATAATTCCCCCATACTTCCAGCTGGATCATCTGCATCAACTCCTTTGCATTTCTATTTTCAGTTGTTTTTAATTTATAAAGTATTGTTATAGCTTCAATATACGCTACTTGGCACCAAATGTCAATCCTTTTATCATGTATACTTTTTGTTTGCTTTTCATCCGGTTTTCTTTTATAATAAGTTGCGTCGGCAGCTTATGCCGTGGATAGAAATAGTTGATTTTACTTTAGCGCACAAAAACGGCAGGGCAGGCTCCCTGCCGTTTTTGCTTTATGCAAACCAGGCTGCTCCCGTTTCAGCTTCCATAGCAAGGCCCGTGTTGTTATCGTAAAGGCTTCCGTCCGTTAATTCCCATATGCCTTCACTGATTTGGCAAACCGCCCCGGCATTCTCCAGCGTTTTCAGATGATCCGGGTAAACCGGAACACCATATTGCCCCAGTTGACGGAATAAAGTTTTGCTTACCTCTCCTGCACGCAATCGTGCAAGCAAATGTTCCCCTTTCCCTTGGGGAATGTATACGGTCACGGCAGGTGTTTCAATTAAGCGGAACCTCTCTGCCGCTGTTGCAAAGGGGAAAATGCGCCCTTCCATATCCTGCTCGAACCCTTGCAGAATTTGCTGTTCATCCAGTCTTTTATCTCCTTTTAAGGTACGGTAAAACAGAAAGTATGTTTCGATTGCTTCCAGAGATGCCAGATCTGCATATTTTTTCAGGACGCTTTGCGTTGCGGATACATTCTGTTCCAGCATGCGCGGTACATGCTGCCCTTCCAATGTGAAAATCTGTACCAAGCTCTGCTCCGCCGGGCGTCTTCCCTCTCGATTGCAGCGCCCCGCCGCCTGCAAAATGGAATCCAAACCTGCTTCCTCGCGGTACACAGCCGGGAAATCCACATCAACACCCGCTTCGATCAAAGAAGTTGATATCACACGGCAGGGCAGCCCATCTTTTAAGCGTTCCCGGATTTCCTGCAATAACTGTTTGCGATGGGCTGGGTATAGCAATGTTGTCAGGCAGTAGCTGCCCTCTTTGGGCAGGTTATTGTATAATGCCTGTGCTGTTTTTCTCCGGTTTACAATACACAGCACTTGTTCCTGCGCTGCCAGTTCTGCGCCAAGCTGGCTTTGTTCCAACTCTCCGCGCATTTTCAGCGTTGTACGCCGGAATGCCTGATATTGCTCTTTGGGATGTGGGCAAAGTTCCGTCATCTGCAGCCCAGGCGCCAGTTCATCAAACAAGGGCTGCAAAGCTGGTTGTGTGGCCGTGCAAAGCACCGCTGCTGCGCGGTAATGCTGTACCAGCTGCGCGATTGCCGCAACGCAGGGGCGCAAATAAGGAACCGGCAGGTTTTGTGCTTCGTCAAAAATGACCACGCTATTTGCAATGTTATGTAATTTACGGCATTGTGACGCATGGTTGCCGTAAAGTGATTCAAAGAATTGCACGGATGTGGTAACCACCACCGGAGCATCCCAGTTTTCCGCCGCCAATGCTTTGCGGTAGGCTGCCGGCTCATCATCTTCCTTGGCAGAGTAGTCCACCCCTGAATGGTGTTCCAAAACATTTTCTGCTCCTAATATTTCCGAAAACACATCCGCGGTCTGGTCAATAATGGATGTATAAGGGATCACATAAATAACCCGGTCCATATGGTTCTTTACAGCTAGCGAAAGCGCAAATGCCAATGACGCTACCGTTTTTCCCCCGCCTGTAGGAACGGTCAGGGAATAAAGGCCGCGCCGCCCTGTTTGCCCTGCCGTTGTACAGGCACTCAAAATTGAACTGCGGCGCTGATTCAAGGTTCCCTGGGGATGGCTCCATTTTGCGGTATATTGGTTCAACCTTTTCAGCAGTTCATCCATTGTCTGGCCTTGTCCGCGCGGTTTAGGGCTGCTCATAAAGTTTTCCGTATCCAGATAGTCCGCATCGACCAGGCAGGAATACAACATCCGGGTATAAAATGCCTGTGTAAAACGATTTTCCTTCATCATTTCCGGCTGGGGCGGTATGGACGGCAGTTTAATCTCATTCGTCCATTGGGTATAGGGTTCAACGCTCTTTTTCAATCGCCCAAACATTGTCGCATCCTGCGCGGTATCGCTTCGGCCTCCTCCATCCGGCAGGCCGCTATGGTGTCCCGCAATAGCAAAAGCCAGTGGGATTTGACCATATCGGGCAGCCACCTGTGCACCAGCCGTTGAGTGATCCACTTTCTCTCCACCTTGCAGGTGCTTTTGAAACTTTGTACTATATTTACCAATATCATGCAGTAATCCAAGCCAAGTTCCCTGTTGCTGGGCATCAAAGGCTACTGCAAATTGCCCACATAAGACTGCCGTTCCCTGCAAATGGTCCGCTACCGTTTGGACGCGGGTTCCGTCTTCACTGATATGAGCCAGCATCTTTTTCTCCTGGTGCATAATCAAACTCCCTTCTGTTTAGCTTTTCTCTATTATAGCAAATCACTCATCCCATAATTCGGACTTTCACTCCAGTTCTGCAATCTTTGTCATGCTATCCAAATTTATCCATGTAGAATTGTTAGCTATTCCCATTAGCAGATATTTTTGATAAAATAAGATATTATAGGGTTTATGAATTCACTTTCTTATATTACTTCTTCATCTTACCGAAAAATCATTTACGCAAGGAGTGAAAAGCCATGAAAAGGAAGTTATTCTCATTTTCCGCCAGTGTTATCACCGCAATAATGCTTACCGCTTGTGCTGCAGCGCCAGAAAATAAACCTGCTTCCTCCGCTGCTCTTTCCCCGACCAGTGAACCTGTTGCCACAGCTATACCATCCACTAGCAATGCCAACTGGAAGTTACCGCCGCAATATGATTTTGACGAGATGATTCCTCTCTTCTCCCGCGAAACCCACACTGCCGGTTACGCCGCTGCCCGAAATCTGTACGCTGTACGCAAGGGCGAACGCTGGAGCCTGTTTAATGCTGCCAACTGTAATGCTTTTCTGGAAGATTTGTCAGAAAGCATCCCGTACCTGTATGGTGAGCAGGAGCTCTCCATTGGGGTAGATGATACATACGATTACCAGAAGCTGAATGCCCTGGAAGAACAGATTAACCAGGAGCTGGTTGCCCAACAAATGCCTTTTACAACCATGCTGGTCGGGCACGGCGGGTATGGCATCCAGTGGATTTTAGGTGACAGCCAGATTTACCGTTCTGCTATTGGTGTCTATACATTTAGTGGCACGCCCATCGAACAGGTGTATGCTCCTGATTTGGTTGGCATCCAGCAAGGCATTTGGGATGATGAATATGCCGGTTATCTTGTTGACAATTCTGCACCTTTTGCCGTTGCGGATAAAAACGGTACAATTTTAACCGATTTCGACTACCAGGATGCCTGCATGGCCGGTGAATCTTTAATCGCGGTAAAGGATGCAGCCGGTAACTGGGGATATTGCGACCAAAGCGGTGCTTTAGTAATCCCCTGCATTTATCAGCCGCAGATGAGTTTGTCCATCATGAACGAAACTGTTGAATATCCTTACGCAGACTTATCTGGCATGGTAGTTGTGAAAAATCAATCCGGACAAAAGCTAGTTCTGGATGTTTACGGCAATGAGATAATTTCCGCTGGGCAATATGAAGATTTAGCCCCCGCGCGCGATGGCTGCGTATGGGCAAAACAGAATGGCCTTTGGGGCTTGCTGCAAGTACAGGATTATACCGAAAACAATGCCGACGTTATTCTGCCGGATGGATGCGTTGCACCAGATGTAACGCTTAGCCGAATTGATAGCCTTTGTACCTACACCACTGCTGATCATGGGCTGGTTATGCGTAAAGGTCCCGGTACAAATTATGAAAAAATGGATAATATCCCCTACGGTATCATCGTATGGGAATGCGGCTATAGCAGCAATGTGCCTGACTGGGTTGTTGTATATTACAATGGGATTTATGGTTGGGTCAGTGATGAATACTTGGCTACCACTATTTATTCCACCAGTAAATAATAAATAAAAAAGCAGGTGTTCATGTAGAAACGATATCGTCCTCCACGTGAATACCTGCTTTTTATAGCTTCTTCTATTATATCTGTTCTGTGCCGCTATTTGTCTCTGTATGAAATAAATAGCCGCTATATGCATTTGAATGAAGTGTTCTGTTTGTTTGCTTTTTTACCTAAAAGAATCGCGTAGGAGGCTCCCTTAACTAAAGAGCCGACCTCTCACACCACCGTGCGTACCGACCGGTACACGGCGGTTCAACCGCATAAGTGCAAGGACTCGTAGTAGCGCCTGAGGATACTAAAATATCCTGCTTCTGCGAGTCTTTCGTTTGCAATGGAACCTTTTAATACAGGACTACCGACGATACGCCAATAACCCAGTCTGGAATTGCCCCACTGGTACTATTCCAAAATTCTTCGTTTGAGTTTCATTACTCATCGATATAATCTTTATCGAACCACTCGCCTAGCGAGTGGTTTTAGACATACAAAAAAGCACCTTAGCTTACGCTATGGTGCTCTTCCTGGTGACCCGTGCGGGAATCGAACCCACGTTAACGGCGTGAGAGGCCGCTGTCTT
>OLOJ01002769.1_pt1 | contig 13569 bp, 9 predicted proteins | sample 1672251 | NCBI WGS metagenome assembly OLOJ01 (sample SAMEA3136664, study PRJEB25190) | human gut metagenome | biome: human gut; feature: human-associated habitat; material: faeces | place: Austria | collected 2013 | reverse complement strand
ATTCACGGACCTCTTTCCTCATCGAAATTCAGTCCAGAAAAACGTCCGGGGTCCCCCATGGCAATCATCGGGTCGCGACGAACGTTATAAGCGTCGTGAGCATCCACGAAACCCCAGATCGCGTGAAATCCAAAGTGCGAAATCCACTTGAAACCAAGGCTAACTTTGCCACAGCTGCCGTTTTGCGTCCACGTCGGACGAGAAGGCTACAACTTGACGCGCCGAGCGAACCGAGGAAGTCGGATCCCGCTACGGGGCGCCCGCAAAAAAACGGCAGCTTCGTTTCCGAAGCTGCCGCTTGCAACATGGTATGCCGCCGGATCTAGTGCCTGAAGTGGCGGTGGCCGGTGAAGACGAGCGCGATGCCGTGCTCGTCGGCGGCGGCGATCACCTCTTCGTCACGGATGGAGCCGCCCGGCTCGATGATGGCCGTCACGCCGGCCTCGGCCAGCGCGTCGAGGCCGTCGCGGAACGGGAAGAACGCGTCGGAGGCGGCCACGGCGCCCTTGGCCTCCTCGCCCGCCTGCTCCACGGCAATGCGCGCGGAGTTCACGCGGTTCGGCTGGCCGCCGCCCACGCCGATGGTCGCGTGGCCCTTCGTGATGGCGATGGCGTTGGACTTGATGGACTTGCACACCTTCCACGCGAACAGCAGCTCGGCGAGCTCTTCCTCGCTGGGCTGGCGCTTCGTGGGAACCGTGAACGTCGCGGGATCCTCGGCCACGGCGTCGGAATCCTGGGCCAGCAGGCCGCCCTCGACCGAGCGGTACTCCACTTCCCCGCCGGCCGGGTTCACGCCGCCCGTGGACAGCAGGCGCGCGTTCTTCTTCGCGCTGTACATGTCAAGCGCGTCGCCCGCGAACTCGGGAGCGATGATGGCCTCGACGAACTGCTTGTTGTCGAAGATGGCCACCACCACGTCGGAGGTGACGGGGCGGTTGAACGCCATGACGCCGCCGTAGGCGCTCACCGGGTCGCACGCGTGCGCGCGCTGGTAGGCCTCGACGAGGTCGTCGTTCTGGCACACGCCGCAGGGCGTGAGGTGCTTGACGATGACGCAGGCCGGCTCGTCGAACTCGCGAACGGCCGTCCAAGCCGCGTCGAGGTCGAGGTAGTTGTTGTACGACAGCTCCTTGCCCTGATGCTGCTTGGCATGGGCCAGGCTGTGCGGGGCGTCGGCGTAGTCGTCGCGACGGTAGAACGCGGCGGACTGGTGCGGGTTCTCGCCGTAGCGCAGGTCTTGCACCTTCGAGAGATGCAGCGTGCGGTCGGCGGGGAACTTCACGTCGCCCTCGTCCTTGAGCTGGGCGCCCATCCACGCGGCGATGGCGCCGTCGTAAGCCGCCGTGGTCTCGAACACGTCGAGCGCCAGCTTGGCGCGCGTGTCGCGCAGGGTGGCGCCGTCGTTGGCGCGCATCTCGGCCAGGATAGCGTCGTAGCTCGCCGGGCGCGTGACCACGGCCACGCTCTCGAAGTTCTTGGCCGCGGAGCGCAGCATGGACGGGCCGCCGATGTCGATGTTCTCGATGCAGGTGCCGAAATCGGCGCCGCTTTCCACCGTCTTCTCGAAGGCGTAGAGGTTCACCACCACCATGTCGATCATCTCGATGCCGTGCTCGGCCGCTTGGGCCATGTGGGCCTCGTTGTCGCGCTTGGCCAGCAGACCGCCGTGCACGCGCGGGTGCAGCGTCTTCACGCGACCGTCCATCATCTCGGGGAACTGCGTCACGTCGTCGATGGGCGTAACCGGCACGCCGGCGTCCTTGAGCGCGCGGGCGGTGCCGCCCGTCGAGATGATTTCCGCCCCGAACTCGTCGACGAGCGCGCGGGCGAAGTCCGCAACGCCGCTCTTGTCCGTAACGGACACGAGCACGCGCTTGACCTTAGGATTGCTCATATGGCCTTACATCCTTTCCTCTTGTCTGCGACTGAACGGCCCCTTGCGTCCAATCTCCTGCGACGCATGGTACCACCCGAACCGCGAGGTCAACGAGGAAGCGCGCGCATATCCCGCAAACGCGCACGACGAAAAGGTCAGCGAGCCCCGCCGCAAGGCGCACGCCCTCAGCGGCCCAGGCTCTTCTCGTGGCGTTCGCGCGCTTCGGCGCTGTAGCGTTGGCGGTAGCGCACGTCCACGAGCTCGGCGACGATGGCGATGGCCAGCTCGGCGGGCGTCTTCGCCCCGAACTTCAGGCCGATGGGGCGCTTGACGCGCTCCCAGTCCTCCTCGGTGGCGCCGGAGGCCAGCACCAGCTCGCGCACGCGGTCGTTCTTGCCGGCGCAGCCCATCATGCCGACGTAATGCACGTGATGCCTCGTCGCCCAGACGCAGCCCTCGGGGTCGAACATGTGACCACGGGTGAGCACGCACACGTAGTCCTCGGGCGCGGCGTCCAACTGCTCGAGCGCATCGAAGTTGCCGCCCTCGAGCACGATGCGCTTCGCCGTAGGGAAGCGCGCTTCGCTCACGTAGGCCGGATCGTAGTCGACCACCGTCACGGCGAAACCCACGTGGTCGGCGAGCGCCGCCACTTCGCTGGCCGCGTCGGACGCGCCCAGCAGCCAAACATGCACCTGGTCGAACAGAGGGACGCTCGCCCAGGTGAGGCCCTCGAACTGCTCGTTGTGCATCGAGGGGCCGCGCGTGACGTCCTTCATCTGGAACGTGTCGCGGGGCGAGTACGGCCGCGACGCCACGATCTCCTTCGCGTCGTTGCAGAAGAACACGAGCGGCTCGCCGTCGGCCGAGCCCTCGTCGCCGTACTTCTTCGTCACCTCGTTGTCGGTGTTGCGCTGAGCCGCGTCCGCATCGTAGACGATCTTGAAACCGAGCCAGGCGAGGTCGCCCTCCTCCATCGCGCGCAGGGCGCGCTCGAACGTGGGCGCGTCGTCGGCCGTGAGGCTTTTCGCCACCACGTCGAGATACGTCGGATCCACGTGCTGGTTGCCTTCGGTCGCCTCGTGCGAGAAGCACGGGAAATCCTCCACGCTCAAGGACGGCGTGCGGCCCTCGCGGAGGGCGGCGATGACGGACTGGAGGGCTTCCTTGTTCATGAGGGCTCCTTCGAGGTTCGAGCTGGCGGGCATTTGCCTGGGCGGACGACAAGCTTACGCGCGGAACGGACGGTTGACCTGCGGGTTTCCCCGCGGGTTCATCGGGCGGGGGCGATATGGACCTTACGGTCCTCGCCCACGGTCACGCGGCCTTCGGCCACGAGGCGCAGCACTTCGGGATACAGGACGTGCTCGACCTCGTGGATGCGGGCTTCGAGGTCGTCGTGGGTATCGTCCTCGCGCACCTCCACGGCGCGTTGCGCCACGATGGGGCCTTTGTCGTAGTCCTCGTTCGCGAAGTGGACGGTGATGCCCGTCACTTTCACGCCCGCGTCGAACGCGTCTTGGATGGCGTGCGCGCCCTTGAACGAGGGCAGCAGCGCCGGATGCAAGTTCAGCACGCGGTCGGGGAACGCGTCCAGCAGCACGGGCGTCACCTTGCGCATGTACCCTGCCATCACCACGTACTCGGCGTGCGCGTAGCGCAGCGTCTCGGCGATGCGCCTGTCGGCTTCGACGGGGTCGGCGTACACGTCGCGGTTGAGCACCGTGACCGGGATGCCCGCCCGATGCGCGCGCTCGATGCCGAACGCATCGGGGCGCGACGACACCACGTGCACGATCTCCACGGGCAGCCCCTCGGCCGCCGCATCGATGATGGCTTGCAAATTCGTGCCGCTGCCGCTCAGCAGCACGCCGATTTTCAGCGGTTCGGTCATGCCCTTACGCCTCCGCACCGAAGCCGTACAGCTTGCCGTCGTTCGCGTAGCGGACCTCGCCCTCGCCCGCCACGATGCGGCCGACGCGGTACGTGGTCTCGCCGGCCTGCGTCAGCGCGGCCTCCACCTCGTCGGCGCGCGCCGCGTCCACGATGAGCACCATGCCGAGGCCCATGTTGAACGTCTTGAGCGCCTCGGCTTCGTCGAGGTGCGCCGCGTCGCACACGAACGACGCGATGGCCGGCACCGGCCACGTGCCCAGGTCGACCTCGGCGGCGCAGCTCTTCGGCAGCGCACGGTCGAGGTTCTCGGAGATGCCGCCGCCCGTGATGTGCGCGAGCGCGTGCACGGCGCCCTCGCAAGCCTCCAGCACGGCGCGCACCGGCTTCACGTAGATGCGCGTGGGCTCCAAAAGCGCATCCTGCAGGCTGCGCCCGCCCAGCTCCTCGCGCTCGATGCGCAGCTCGTAGTGGGTCTTGCCCTCCACGCACACCTTGCGCGCCAGCGAGTAGCCGTTGGAGTGCAGGCCGCTGGACGCCAAGCCGATCAGCACGTCGCCCTCGCGCACGGACGCGGGATCGAGCATCTTCGAGCGGTCGACCACGCCCACGCAGAAACCGGACAGGTCGTAGTCGTCCGGATCCATGACGCCGGGGTGCTCGGCCATCTCGCCGCCGATGAGCGCGCAACCGGCCTGCTTGCAGCCCTCGCCGATGCCCGCCACGATCTCGGCCACGTTCTCGGCCTTCAGCTTGCCGATGGCCACGTAGTCGAGGAAGAACAGCGGCTCGGCGCCGGTGGCCAGAATGTCGTTGGCGCACATGGCCACCAGATCGATGCCCACCGTGTCGTGCTTGCCGGCCATCTGGGCCACCTTGAGCTTCGTGCCCACGCCGTCGGTGCCGCTGACCAGCAGCGGATCGTCCATGTCCTTGGCCGCCGCGATGGAGAACAGGCCGCCGAAGCCGCCGATGTCGCCCACCACCTCGGGACGGTACGTGTCGTGCACGACGCCCTTGATGGCTTCGACGGCGCGCGCGCCCTCGGCCGTGTCCACGCCCGCCTGCGCGTAGGTCACCGCGTCCTCGTCCATCCAGCTGGGCATGTGCGGGCCGTCGTCGGTCTGCGCTGCGTTCACGGTTACTCTCTCGGTCATCTCTGCTCCTTGTGCCGTATCGTCCATGTCGGGGCGGTTCCCCCTGTCATGCTGCTATCGCGTGCGAGGGCGCGCCTCGTCGGCCGCGCCTTCGCCGTAAGTCTCTTCGAAATCCTTCTTCGTGAGTAAGCTCTTCTTGGCCACCGAATCGGGGATGGCCACCGGGTAGTCGCCGGTGAAGCATGCGTCGCAGAACCCCTGGCGGCGCGCATCGGGCACGGAGGCGCGCAGGCCCTCGAGCGAGATGAAGGCCAGCGAGTCCGAGCCGATCCACGCGTTCATCTCGCCCAGATCCATGTTCGCGGCGATCAGCTGGTCGCGCGTGTCGGTGTCGATGCCGTAAAAGCACGGCCACAGCACCTCGGGGCTCACGATGCGCAGGTGCACCTCGGCCGCGCCCGCATCGCGCAGCATCTGCACGAGCTTCTTGCTGGTGTTGCCGCGCACGATGCTGTCGTCGATGACCACGAGGCGCTTGCCCTCGATCACCGAGCGCAGCGGGTTCAGCTTCAAACGGATGCCCAGCTGGCGCATGGCCTGGGTGGGCTCGATGAACGTGCGTCCCACGTAGCGGTTCTTCACGATGCCGTCGGCGTACGGGATGCCGCTCTCAAACGCGTAGCCCATGGCCGACGGCACGCCCGAGTCGGGCACGCCCAGCACGAGGTCGGCCTCCACGGGCGCCTCCTGCGCCAGGATGCGCCCCATGTTGCGCCGCGCCTGGTACACGCTCTGGCCGTCGATCACGCTGTCGGGGCGCGCGAAGTACACGTACTCGAAGATGCACGCCGCCGACTTGCGGGCGGCGACGCCCTGCTCGGCGTGCATGCCGTCGCGGTTGAAGCGCACGATCTCGCCCGGTTCGACGTCGCGCACGTACTGCGCGCCCACGATGTCGAGCCCGCACGTCTCGCTGGACACTGCCCAGCCGCGGCCGTCGGGCAGCTCGCCGATGCACAGCGGGCGGATACCGTTGGGGTCGCGGAACGCGTACAGCGAATCGGGGCTGGCCAGCACCATGGCGTAGGCGCCCGACAGCTCCTCCATAGCGCGGCGGATGCCGTTGCGCAAGTGGTGCGTTTCCTGGGTCACCCGGCCGATTGCCTTCGCCGCCACCTCGCTGTCGGTGCCGGAACGGAACTGCACGCCCTCGTCGACGAGATGGGCGCGCAAGGCGTTCGTGTTGACGAGCGTGCCGTTGTGCGCGAGCGCGATCAGCACGTCGTCGATGGCCGAGATGTGCGGCTGCGCAGCCTCCCACGACGCGGCGCCGCCGCTCGTGGAGTAGCGCGCGTGGCCCACGGCCACGAAGCCCTCGAGCGCGGCCAGGCTTGCTTCGTCGAACACCTGGGTCACAAGGCCGAGGTCTTTCGACACCATGACCGTCGCACCGTCGCCCACGGCGATGCCGGCGCTCTCCTGACCGCGATGCTGCAGCGCTTGCAAGCCGAAGCACGTCATGCGCGCCACGTCTTCGCCGGGAGCGAACACGCCGAACACGGCGCACTCCTCTTCGAGGCGGTCGGGGCGCTCGCCCGGCAGGATGGACGTGCTCATGAAGCGATCTCCTGTTCTGCGGAATCGATGGCCGCGACGGCATCGGGGTCGATGACGTCGCCGTCGCCCTCGCCCACCGTGCTGGCCTTCACGTACGAATACAGCACGTAACGCCCGTCCGACGGCAGATTGTCGCACGTGGCAAGGGCGAAGGTGTGTTTGATATCGGAAGCAGCAGGTATGTCGGAAGCGGGCACCACCGATCGGTCGATCTTGTCCTGCACGTAGGCCACGCGTTCGTCCTCATCGGCGAACCGCATCTGTGCCAACGGATCGTCGGCCGCCACATGCACGAGCGCGAACGTGCTCAGCTCGTAGTTGCCCTCAGGCGTGAGGATGTACACCGTGCGATGGTCGTTGAACTGGGCGGCATCGCTGAAATCGGCGACGCAGGCGAACATCGAGCCGTCGTTCAGATGATGGCCGTAGATGATGTTGTTCGGGTCGGAGAAGTCGGAGCTGTTCTCGGCCGCCAGGAAGATGGCGCCGAACGTGGCGATCCAGCCTTCCGATCCCTTGAAGTCGTGCGTAAGGTACTTCTCGTCGTCGGCCGCTTGCACGATGGGGTAGTTCACCACGGTGCCGGGAATGTAGATCCACCCCACCGTGTCGGGATTGATGGCCTTGAGCGCATCCCAGTCCACCGTGAAGTCGGCGAGCGACGTGGCCGACAGATCGTCGGGCGGCGTGAAACCCTCCCGCGCGACATCGTTATAGGTTTGCTGACCCTGCCAGTAACTGAAGCCGATGGCACCGAGCGCGGCCAGCGCCACGACGAACACCACGAGCGCGATCCAGAACACCACGCGCCACGGCCCGCTCTTCTTCCGAGGCCGTCCGGAACCGGGCTGCTGATAGGTCGGTTGCTGTCGATACGGGTAGCCTCCGCCTCCAGCCGATCTGCGCTGGGCAGGCTGAGCGGAGCGGTAGGCGGCATGCTGCGCGGTGGCCGGCCGGTAGGCGCCCGGTTGCGCCCCTGCCCGCACGTCGGGCGCGGCGCCCCTCGGCACGCGCTGCTGCGCAGGTCGCCCGCTTGGAGCAGGGCCGGGATGCTGTCGGTACTCGGACATGTTCACCTTTCGGGATGATCTTCAAACGGCGGAACCCCGCCGTCGCCAGACCGTTACCATAATAAACAAACGCCCCCATGATGGGGGCGCGATGTTCGCAAAAACGCAATTTTCACGATAGGGACCGCTGTTCGCCGAAGCGGCTACTTCTTCATCTCGTCGATGAAGCCTTTCGCGATGAAGCCGACGATGACGAGGACGATGATCGCGACGATGACCCAGATAGCCTCCATGGGCACGGTGATTCCGAACAGAGTCATGACTGTTTACCCCTTTTTTTCGTTCAAGCGCGCGAATGCGCACGGTCGTTTCGAGTACTGCTGCCCATAGTAACGCGATCTCAGTTTTCGCGCAAGCGCGCTTCCAGGGCGTCGTTGATAATTTTGAGCGCCTTGACGCGCGCGTAGCGCTTGTCGTCGCTCTCGAGGATTATCCAGGGGGCGAACGGCGTGCTGGTCAAGCGGAAGATATCCTCGACCGCGGCTTTGTACTGGGGATACTTGTCGCGGTTGCGCCAATCCTCATCGGTGATCTTCCACTGTTTCGCAGGATCTTGCTCGCGGTCGCGAAAGCGTCGCAACTGCTCTTCGGGACTCACGTCAACCCAGAACTTCAGCAGGATGGCGCCCCACCGCACCAGATCGCGCTCGAATTCGTTGATCTCGTCGTACGCCCGCGTCCATTCCGACACCGAAGCGAAACCTTCGACGCGCTCCACGAGCACGCGACCGTACCAGCTGCGGTCGTAGATGCCCACGTGGCCCGCCTTCGGCAGACGCGTCCAATAGCGCCACAGGTGCGGATGCAGCAGCTCGGGCTTCGTGGGGGCGGGACTGGGAAAAATGGTATAGGCGCGGGCGTCGAGCGCTTGGGCCACGCGCTTGATGTTGCCGCCCTTGCCCGCGGCGTCCCAGCCTTCGTACATGATCATGAGCGGGATGCGCTTCTGGTACATCTCCATCTCCAGCCTGTTGAGGCGCTCCTGCTGGGCCTTGAGCTCGACCTTGTACGTCTCGGGGTCGAGCGCGAGCGCGTGGTCGACGCTCTCGAGGCACGGCGGGTCGTCCACCTGACGGAACCTCGAAACGCGCGGAGCGCGGGCGGAAGCAGCGGCTGCGGCGGCTTCCGCCTCCTCGCGCACGCGCGCCTCCTCTTCGGGAGAACGGCCGAACAGGGGCGCTTCATCGAGAGCGCCGGCGGAGTTGGCCTGCGCCTTGGCCGCCGCTACGGCGGCTTCGGCGTCGGGCGCTGCCTCGAACGCGCTCGTAAGCGCGTTCACCAGCGTCTCGGCGATCTGCAGGTTGGCGCGGCGCTTGTCCTCGCCGTTCACGAGATGCCATGGGGCGAACGAGAAGTCGCTGCCCTTCAGCAGGTTGTCGTACAGGCGGTACGCCTCCTCGTAGTTGCCGATGGTGGCCAGCTTGTCCTCGCCCACGCGCCAGCGCGTGGCCGGATCGTCATGCAGGCGCGTGAGGCGCTTCTTCTGCGCCTCCTTCGTGACGTGCACGAAGAACTTGACCACAAGGTAACCGTCGTCGGCTAGCTGCCGCTCGAAATCGGACGCAGAGGTGAGGTAGCGGCGCAGCACGTCGATGTGGCGTTCGTCGCGCGCCTCGGCCATGGCGGCCGCGACGGCTTTCTGGCCCTTGCGCTTGGAGGCTTTCAGGGAGAGCTTGCCGAACTCGGTGTACAGCATGTGCTGAACGGCGGCGGTGTACCAGCCGCGGTCGAAGAACGAGATGGTGCCGCGCTGGCCCAGGCTCTTCCAGAACTCCTGCATCACGGGATAGAAGCCCGTTACGCCGCTCTTCGCGCCCGCGAACGCGCGCGCGGCTTTCACGTCGAGGTTTTCAGTGACGTACACGCTGGTGGCGCGCGCGTCGAGGTGGTACATGAGATCGGAGATGCGGCTGCCCTTGCCGGCGCCGTTCCATCCTTCGAACAGCACCACCAGGCCGACGCCCTGCACGCGCGCCTGCTGCTGCAGCACCACCAATCGCTCCATCAGCTCGTCCCGACGCGCCTTGTAGGCGTCCTTCGAGAGCGGTTCGCGTGAGAAATCGACGGTTTCCAGCATGGCGCTTCCTTTCCTTCGAGAAGCTCATGGTACCACAAGGATCGCGAAGAACCGGACCGCCATCCTGCAAGGGCCGGCCCATCGCCACCCGAACGAGCGAACCAGACCGTCGTCCCGAGCGCAGGCGATAAAAAGTAAAATCCAGCTTTCAGTTCGCGCTCGGCCTGGCCGCGACCGGCGCGGTTCACTACAATGAAGCGATGGAGCACATCGCGGATCGCCCCGGGCGAGCCGCTTGATTTCGGACGGACTATGCCATGCCCAACTACGCGGTGGTCGACCTCGGGTCGAACTCGATACGCCTCGTCGTCTACGACGTGAAAGACGCGCATAAGCGCACGTGCACGAACAAGGATTTCAAGAGTCTCATAAACGACAAGGTGATGGCGGGCTTGTCGGCCTACGTCGTGGACGGGGTGTTCACCCAGGACGGCATCGACCGAGCCGTCAGCGTGCTGCGCGGACATGCGAAGCGCGCACGGTACTTCGATTGCGAGAAGATGGAGGTGTTCGCCACCGCGGTCATCCGCAACGCCTTGAACTGCGAGGAAGCCGTCGCGGCCATCGAGGAGGCAGCCGAGCTGCCCATCTCGCTGCTGTCGGCTACCGACGAGGCGCACCTGGGCTTCGTCGGCGCCACCTGCGACCGCGCAGTAGAGCGGGGCACGCTCGTCGACATAGGCGGCGGCTCGACCGAGCTCACACGCATCGAAAGCAGCCTCGATTTCGACAACGCGAGCATCGGGCAAGGGTCGTTGTCATCGTTCGCCCAGCACGTACGCGCTATCCTGCCGACCCCCGGCGAGATGGACGCCATAGCCGAAGCGTTCCGCAAGCGCTTCGCCGGTCTGCCCGACCCCGACGCGTACCGCTCGGAAGCGCTGTACGGCATCGGCGGAAGCGTGCGCGCGGCCGCCAAGATGCATGCTCAAGCCACCGGCGCGGCCGTACGTCCGAAAACCATGACGAAACAGCAAATTCATGCGATACTTGCATGGTGCCGCACCGATCCCGACACGTTCGCGCACGCCGCGCTCAAGGCTTCGGCCGAGCGCGTGCACACGCTGGTACCGGGCTGCATCATCCTCGGCGAGCTGTTCGACGCATGCGGAGCCGAGCGTCTGGACGTGTGCAAGTACGGCGTGCGCGAAGGGTACCTGATCGACCGCATGCTGCGGTAGCGGCGCGCAGGAAGCGAACGTTTACGGGAAGGGGACGTTCATGGACACAGCCAAGAAATCCACGACCAGCACCGCCGAGACTCCTGCCGGCCAAGCGCCGGACGCTCTCGCGGAAACGAGCGCGGACGAGATGCGCGCGTCAATCGACAAAGTCGAGGGCGCAAACCCCTCCGTCGAGGGCGAACCGAGCAAAGAATCCTACTTGCAGAACCGAGAGCTGTCATGGCTCACGTTCAACGAGCGCGTACTCGACCAGGGAGCCGACGAGACGGTGCCGCTGCTCGAGCGCCTGAACTTCATCTCCATCTTCTGGAGCAACCTCCAGGAGTTCTTCATGGTGCGCGTCGGCAGCCTGACCGACCTGTCGTTAGTGAAGAAGCACATCATCGACTCGAAGTCCGGCATGACGCCCGCCGAGCAGCTCGACGCCATCTACGCGCGCTGCCACGAGCTGTACCCCATCCAGGAACGCACCTACGAAAGCGTGCGGAAACAGCTGTGCGCGCGCGGCGTGTGCAGCCTGCGCCCCGAAGACCTCGACGACGAGCAGCGCGCCTTCCTGTCCGATTACGTGCACAAGAACGTGATGCCGTTCCTGTCGCCGCAGATCATCAACTCGCGCCATCCCTTCCCTCACCTGGAGAACGGCGCGCTGTACGTGGTACTGCGCCTCAACGAGGAGCCGGGCGCGAAGAAGAAGGCGGCGAAGACCAAGGACGGCGAAAAGGCGCCCAAGGAGGAGAAGGGGAAGAACCTCGGAGCCGAGGGCGTGACGCTGGGCCTCGTCCCCATGCCGCGCCAATGCCAGCGCGTGATCGCGCTGCCGGGCGAAGGACTGCAGTTCATCCTGCTGGAGCACGTCATCGAGATGGTGGCGAGCGAGATATTCTCCATGTACGCCATCAAGCACACGAACGTCATCTGCGTCACCCGCAACGCCGACCTCGACGCCACCGAGGGCACCGACGAGAGCGACGAGGACTACCGCGAGCACATGAAGCGCATCCTCAAGAAGCGCTCCCGCCTGGCTCCCGTGCGGCTCGAAAGCGAGCGCCCGCTGTCCCCCACCCTGGAGAAGCTGCTGCTCAAGCGCTTGAACCTCAAGCCGTACCAAGCCTACGTCACCAAGGTTCCGCTCGACATGAGCTACACGTTCGGCCTGGCCGGCCGCCTGCCCGAGGGCCAGCGCGCCGAGCTGACGAACACGCCGTTCACGCCGCAGTGGCCGGGCTGCCTCGACCGCAACCGCCGCATCATCGACCAGGTGACCGAGAAGGAAGTGCTGCTGTCGTACCCCTACGAGAGCATGGACGCCTTCGTGCAGCTGCTGCGCGAGGCCGCGAACGACGCGTCGGTCATCTCCATCAAGATCACGCTGTACCGCCTGGCCAGCCAGTCGCATCTGGCCGAGGCGCTCATCGCCGCGGCCGAGAACGGCAAGGAAGTGACCGCCCTGTTCGAGCTGCGCGCCCGCTTCGACGAGAGCAACAACATCGAGTGGTCGCAGCGCTTTGAGCAGGCCGGATGCAACGTCATCTACGGCTTCCGCGACTTCAAGGTGCACTCGAAGATCTGCTGCATCACGCGCCAGACCGAGCACGGGCTGCAGCACATCACGCAGCTGGGCACCGGCAACTACAACGAGAAGACGGCGAAGCTGTACACCGACCTGTCGTTCATCACCACCGACGAGACGTTCGGGCGCGACGCCACCGAGTTCTTCCGCAACATGGGCCTGGAGAACACCTCCGACAACTACGACATCATGTGGGTGGCCCCGCTGCAGATCAAGCCGATGATCCTCGCGGGCATCGACACGCAGATCGAACACGCGAAGGCCGGCGAGCCGTGCGGGCTGTTCTTCAAGACGAACTCCGTCACCGACAAGGACGTCATCGAGAAGATCGTCGAGGCGTCGCAAGCCGGCGTGGACGTGACGCTGTTCGTGCGCGGCATCTCGTGCATCGTGCCGGGGCTCGAAGGCTGCACCGACCACGTGCGCGTCGTGTCCATCGTGGGCCGGCTGCTGGAGCACAGCCGCATCTACGGGTTCGGCCCGCGCGATGCCATGAAGCTGTACCTGTCGAGCGCCGACCTCATGACGCGCAACATGGACAAGCGCATCGAGATCGCCTGGCCCGTGCTGAACGATCAGCTGCGCGAGGAGATCCTGGGCTACCTGGACGTGTCGATGAGCGACACGGCGAAGCTGCGCGAGCTGCTTCCCAACCGTCGTTACACGCCGCTTGGGTTCTTCGCGCAGGTGAGTCCCGAGGGCAAGACGATTCGCTTCGACTCGCAGGTGCATTTCATGGACGAGGCGCGGCTTAAGGCGCGCATGAGCACCGAGGTGGAAGTCGAGCGCGAGGGTGAGAAGCGCGAGGCGGTCGCGGTCGCGACGAACGTGGCACCAAGTGCGGGCACGGCAACTCCCGCGACCTCGGAGGCTGCCACAGTTCCTCCAGAGGCGATGAGCGCAACGAACAGTGCCGCTCCCGCTGACGCGGCTAGCGGCTCCCCCTCCGCTGACGCGACCGGCACCAGCGAGCCAGCGCTCGAGCCCGATACCATCGAGCCCGCCGAGGAAGTGACGACCACGGCGATCTTGCCCCACATCGAGCAACCGCCGCACAAGCCAAGCCTGCTCGTGCGCGCACTTGCCGCAGCCATTCGCTTCTCCAACAGAAGGAAGTAAACATCTCGCCCTATTGCCGCGGGCGTATCACAGCATGCAAGAAGGCCCGTCTAAGCGGGC
>OLOJ01002758.1_pt1 | contig 13606 bp, 12 predicted proteins | sample 1672251 | NCBI WGS metagenome assembly OLOJ01 (sample SAMEA3136664, study PRJEB25190) | human gut metagenome | biome: human gut; feature: human-associated habitat; material: faeces | place: Austria | collected 2013 | reverse complement strand
TTCTTATATATAATGTATAAGTTAGCTCCGTCGGGTGGTCTCTAATCACTTAGAATACACTTAATTAAACCCGGTGCGGAATAATCGGGCACAAAATTACCTCTTTTATTTGGAACGGACAAATCTTTCTTTCTCTTTTTTTAGACAATTAATATTTCGTACTTAAACAAATGCTTCTCCATAAGCCGGGATGCTCCGGGAGTGCCGTTAAGCGGTGGAGATGCGAAGGCTTATTCGTTCCATCGTGGAGAACATTCTGTTCCACCGTGGAGGAAATTTTGTTCCACCATGGCAGAACAAAACTTTCCCCATAGCGGAACGATTTAATTGTAGCAAGGTATTTCCTTAAGCATTATATAAGGATGAGCAAGCAAAAGAGAGCGGCGAATGCAGCAAAGAGGAGCAGCAGAAGCGCAATGCGACGTACACTGATGTTCCTTGGGGATGCAGCGGCGGGCAATGGTTCCCGTTCTAACAATTCTTCCAGGCTGCTCATTATTTTCTTGTGCGGGTATTTCTTCAGTTCTTCGGCGGTGGTCATGCCGTGCGTGATACCTGCAAAATCCACTCCGGCCTTTTGTGCGGTTTCTGCATCTACCGTACTGTCACCGATGTATAGTGTTTCGGCCTTGGTGGCATGGAGTTGCCTGATGGCAAGCAACAGACCTTCCGGCGACGGTTTGGGCGTTTGCACATCTTCTCCGCCGATGATGATGTCAAGAAAGTCTTCGGGAAAATGCTGGTCCAGCAGCTCCTTGATGCGGTAACGGAATTTGGTGGATATAATTCCGATGCGGGCGCCTGAATCTTTCAAGGCTGCCAATACCGACTTGGTTTCAAGGAAAAGCACGGCAGCATGCTTTGTGTAGGTTGCGGCCGCTGCGTCGATGCATGCAAAACCGGCATCAACCCTATTGAGGTGTTGAAGTTCTTTGACGAGAAAACGCGCGGTGCGCATGACGCCCAGCAGGGAAAGGGGGCGACCAATGGCGAATAGGCATGCTTTCACGACTTCGGTCGAGGTATCTCCGCTCGCCGCAGCGGGCCATGTCAAAACGGGCGCTGAGCTCATGGCTGAAAATCCCTATCGTCCGTGGCCTGCGCGCATCACGTCTATCATGGAACTTACTGCAACCGAGAAACTCTTCGAATTCCGCTTGATTGACGAGCGCATTCGCGAAGCGTTCCACCAGCAGCCCGGCCAGTTCGTTGAGCTGTCCATCTTCGGCGTGGGCGAAGCTCCCATCTCCATTTCTTCGTCGCCTTCCAAGCAGGGCTTCATCGAGCTGTGCGTGCGACGCGCAGGTAAGTTCACCGAAGAGCTGCACAAAATGCAGTGCGGTGACGTGGTTGGAATTCGCGGGCCTTTCGGCCGACCGTTTCCATTCGAAAAAATGAAGGGCCACGACATTTTGCTTGTTGCGGGCGGTTTGGGCATCGCGCCCCTGCGATCGCTGATCAACAATATTCACGATGAGCGCAGTGAGTTCGGCAAAGTTACCATCATCTATGGCTCGCGCAACCCGCGCGAAGTCATGTTCCGCGACCAGTTCGAGATGTGGCGCCACCGTCACGACTTCGATCTTCACCTGACCGTCGACAATTACGAAGACGGATGGGATGGCGAAGTGGGCCTGGTCACCAAGCCTTTCGAGCATTTGGAAGTCGATGCTGACAATACGTTCGGCGCATTGTGCGGGCCTCCTGTTATGTATCGATTCGTCGTTGAGGAAATGCGCAAGAAGGGAATTCCCTACGATCGCATTTACATGAGCTTCGAGCGCCATATGAAATGCGGCATGGGCAAATGCGGTCATTGCCAAGTGGGCCATCAGTATGTGTGCATTGACGGTCCCGTGTTCAATTATTGGGAAGCGAAGAATATTCAGGGGTCGATGTAGATGGAATGCCAAACGAAAAGGAACGCCACGCCGCGCGTGGTGGTGCTGGGCTTGGCGAGCTGCTTCGGCTGCCAGCTGCAAATAACGAATGCCGAATCGCATTTGCTCGAAATTCTGGGCCAAATCGATGTGCAGTATTGGCAAATGGCCTCAAGTGCGCCCGAGCCCGAGGGCGATGTCGACGTTGTAATTATCGAGGGCGCGGTTTCCACGGTTGAATCCCGTGAAATCGTTGAGCGTTGGCGCAAACGCGCGAAATGCCTGATCGCTATGGGTGCATGTGCGGTATGCGGAGGAATTCCTTCCATTGCGGCGCATCATTTGGATGAGCGCGCGAAAAGCGTGTATGGCGATGCGCTCCCTTCCGCCTGCGGAGAAATGCTTGTTCCTCAGCCGGTCAGCAGCGTGGTCGATGTCGATTTCGAAGTTCGCGCATGTCCTATTGATCCCGCCGATTTCGTTGCGGTGATGCAGCATGCCATATATGGCAGCAATGCCACGGTGCAAACGGGAACGTTGTGCGGCAGCTGCAAACGCAATGAAAGCGGTTGCTTGTGGCGCGAAGGAAAAGTGTGCCTAGGCCTCGTGACCCAAGAGGGTTGCGGCGCGAAGTGCGTGCAGCTTGGCCGCGAGTGCAATGGCTGCCGTGGCCTGTCGGCTAACGCGAATCTTTCGGCGGCGCGCGTGTTCGCCGAAAGCACGGGCGTCGGCGCTGCCCGCTTTGACGAGGCGCTTGAATTGTTCAACCTGGTGAACCCCATGCTTTCACCAATTTCGGAAGGGGAGGAGTAGCCCATGCGCACGACGCTTTCTATGCACCATATTGCTCGCATCGAGGGGCACGGCAACATCTCGCTTTCTATAGAAGATGGTCGCGTGTCCGATGTGAAGATGAACGTGGTGGAACCCGCCCGTTTATTCGAGTCGATGGTGGGAGGACGTCCCTTCACCCAAACGAGCTATATCGCCTCACGTATTTGCGGAATTTGCTCGTCGAGCCACGTGATAACCGATTTGCTTGCGATTGAGCAAATCTTTGGCGTGATGACGAGCGAGCGCACGCGCGTTTTGCGCGAACTGCTCGTGTATGGCAGCTTCCTTCAGAACCACGCAGCTCACTTGTTCGTTTTTGCCGCCCCCGATTTCGAAGGGCTCGACAGTGCTTTTCCCCTTGCGGAATCGGCACCCGAGCTTTTCAATGGCGGAATGGCTATTAAGGCGTTGGGCAATGAGCTGTGTACGCTCGTTGGCGGACGCTCCATTCATCCCATCACATGCGTTGTGGGCGGTTTCACCCATGAGCCGTCTCGTGACGACTGCCTCGTCATGGCCGATAAAGTTGCCGCCGCGCGTGAATTCTGCGAAAAAACGGTCGATGTTTTTGCGGGCTTCAAGGTCCCGCAGATTGAAACCTCTGGCGATTTTATGGCGCTCGTGGAAAATGGCCGTTATTGCGTGGTTGGCGATACTGCGGCTTTCGCATCCGATGGCGCACGTTTTGCCGCGGCCGATTACGCCGACCATATTGAGGAATACACCGTCGATCATTCGGCTGCGCGATTCTCGCGCCGCGCGAGCACGAAGAAAAACATCACGACGAGCGCGCTTGCGCGCGTTAACTTGAGCTGGAATGAGCTTTCACAGCCTGCGCGATTGGCTGCGGCGAAAGCGGGCCTGCGTCCTCCGGCGCGAAACCCCTTCTTGAACAATGTTGCGCAGGCCGTCGAGCTCGTCGATGCGTGCGTTCGTTGCGAGGCGATGCTTCGTTGGCTCGCATTCGGCGAGGGAACGAGCAAGCCCGTCGATTTCGAAGTTCGTGCGGGCAGGGGCGTTGGCATGACCGAGGCTCCGCGCGGCACGCTCATTCATGAGCTGGAAATTGGGGAAGACGGTCGCGTCAAGCACGCGAGCATCATCACGCCTACGGTCCATAATCTGGGCGATACTGAATCGAGCGTCCGCACGCTTGCCGATTTGCTGGCCGAGCAGGGTGCTTCCGAGGAAGAAATTCGTTTGGAGGTCGGAAAACTCGTTCGTGCGTACGATCCGTGCCTCTCATGTTCCGTGCATTAGACGATTTTTGCGAGTTTTGAGGCCCGAAAAACGTCTCAAGCGCCGGTTTCTACGATAATTCGAGCCGCCTTTGTGCGGTTCGAATAGTTTAATGTGGACAAAATGTGAGCAAACAAGTAGTAATTCATTCAAACACGACCGCTCACGTATATAAACATACCGCTCACCGAAAGTGAAAAATTTTTTTTCGGGCAAATATTTCGGGAAAATAACCGAAAACAGTTGGACAAATTCGTAATCCGTGAATTGAAAAAAGCCGTTTGACGTGGTCAAACGGCTTTTTGTTTACGAACCATAGGAAGGCGGTTTAAAGCACGCGGCGTAGCTGCTGTTCCTTGATTTCGCTCTCAAGGGAGGAGTGGATGATGTTTTGGAACGGTTCGACGTCGCTCAAAATGCCTGCGTTCGAGAGCTCGGGGTCGGAAATTCGATGCACGAGATAGCTGATTGCGGCCCCCGTATAGAACTCGGCAAGGAAGTGCACGGCCGAATCGCTCAACGATCGGTTGCTCAAAATGAAACGAATATCGCGCTCCAGCGCCGGGACATAGAGTTTGTAGAGATACGAGCGTAGCCCATCTTTTTCGGTGCTGTGGAGCGTCTTGGCGTAATATGCACGGCGCTTTTCGAGCGTGTCGGCGAGTGCTTGGAAGAATTCAGATCCATCGAGTGAGCGCACGCCGACCTTCTTAAAGGCGTAATACGGCTTGTCGGCAATAGCCCCGTCTTCTTCGCGCTCATACACCAAATGGTCGGAATCGAAGCGCTCAAACAGCGTTTCGGCAAGGTCGTTGCGGAAGACCCAACGAATGAGATGGGCCTTGTCTTCGAAGTGGTAGTAAAACGTTTTGCGGTTTTTACCCGATGCGGCAACGATGTCGGAAACCGAGATTCTTTCAATGGGGAGCTTCTCGGCGAGGCTCACGAACGATTCGCCCATAAGCTCCATGGTGTCGGAAGATGCCATAACGCTCCTTACATTACGAGTGATTTAGGACAGTTTTGCGAGTGCGTGGTGAAAACAAGCATGTGCATGGGAACGGCGCCTTGCATAAAACTATCCATATTTTAGCATCAGAGTCCGACACAAGCATCGATATGTCCTACTAGTTTTATAAGTAAAACATGCTCATTTCACTTGCAGGGATGCTATTTTGCCTGGTTTTACCTGTGAAAATATATGCCAATCCTATATATCGAACCACAAAGCTACAGAATTAGTTATATGTCCCGCAAAACGGCCTATTTTTACCCAGAACCTTGGAACTGACCATGCTCGAACGGACAGGAAGAGCGTATTCTGCCGATATCGAAACCTGCGCCTTGTAGCGAAGGGGACAGGTTGGTCGAAAAGTCGACTCTTAACTAGGAGGAAGCAATGGATTTCGCTTTGACCGATGAGCAAGAGCTGCTGCTCGAAAGCGTGCGCGAGTTCTGCGATCGCTATTTCACCGACGATGTCGTGAAGGAAATGTACGAGAACGGCGGCATGCCCGACGAGATCGCCGAGGCATATCGCGACGCTGGCTTTGGCCTGATGGGTATTCCTGAGGAGTACGGCGGAATCCCGGCTGACAAAGTCACGTTGGGCCTGATGATTGAGGAGCTTTACCACAGCGCTGGCTGCATGCACATCCTCTATCAGAACTCCCTGTCCATGTTCGACATCATGGAGTTCGGCACCGAAGAGCAGAAGCAGCAGGCCGTTGACCACTACATGGAGACCGGCTGGCCTATTGCTTCTCTGTCCATCTCCGAGCCGGGCGCTGGCTCCGACAATGGCTCCATGACCTGCGTCGCTAAGAAGCAGGCCGACGGCACTTACAGGCTTTCCGGCCAGAAGACCTGGGTCACCATGGGCGAGAAACTCCCGTACACCATCGTCGTCGCTAAGGATGAAGATCCCAGCCGCGAGAACCGCAACATGTCCCTTTGGTACATCCCCATGGACACCCCGGGCGTTTCCACCGCTTCGCTGCACAAGATTGGCCAGCAGTGCATCCCGTTCTGCGAGGTCTACTTCGATGACGTCGTCGTTGCCGAAGAGCAGCGCATGGGCAAGCCGGGCGAGGGCTTCATGATGCTCATGAAGAACTTCGAGGTCGAGCGCTCCTTCATCGTCGCCGAGCAGGTTGGTCTGGCTCAGGCCGCCCTCGAGGACGCTGCCAAGTACGCTAACCAGCGCATCGCCTTCGGCAAGCCGATCACCAAGCTGCAGATGATCCAAGAGAAGCTCTGCGACATGGAGATCAAGGTTCAGAACACCCGCAACATGCTTTACAAGACCCTGTGGAAGCTCGACAACGGCGAATCGGTTCAGCTCGACTCCGCGATGCTGAAGCGCTACGGCTGCTCCGAGTGCTTCCAGGTCGCCGACATGGCGCTCTCCATCTACGCCGGTTTGGGTTATACTACCGAAGTCCGCATTGGCCGCATCTGGGCCGACCTGCGCGGCAACATGTTTGGCGGTGGCACCCACGAAGTCATGGCCTACATTGCCGGCCGCCAGGTTGCCAAGAAGTACGCCAATTAGTAAGTCACGCATAAGACAGTCTGTTAAGAAACGTATCCGAGAAGGGAAAGGTACAAGATGAAAATTGTTGTTTCTTTCAAGGTCGTTCCTGACGATCAGGACATCCAGGTGTCCGGCGACGGTAGCCTCGACTACGCCAAGGCTCACCAGATCGTCTCGACCTACGACTTGAACGCGATGGAAGCCGCCGCTCAGCTGGCTGCTGCCAACGAAGGTTCCGAAGTCGTGGGCATCACGGTCGGCGGTAAAAAAATCGACGACTCCAAGACCAAGAAGAACGTGCTTGCTCGCGGCATTGATCAGCTCTACATGACCGCTGACGACGCGTGCGCCGACCTCGACGCTGGCGCTACCGCTGCGGCTCTCGCCGAACTCGTTGCCAAGGTGGGCGAATATGACCTCATCATCTGTGGCGACGGCTCTGCTGACAACTACGCTCAGCAGGTTGACGTGCAGCTGGCCGCTAAGCTCGGTCTGCCCGTCGTCAATGGCGCTACCAAGATTGAAGCTGGCGACGGCGTTGTGACCGTTGTCCGCACCCTCGAAGACGTCGTCGAGACCGTTGAGGTCCCGCTGCCTGCCGTTGTTTCGGTTGCTCCCGACGTCGCTCTGCCCCGCATCCCGGGCATGAAAGACATTCTGGCCGCCGGCAAGAAGCCGATGAACGTCTCCGCCGCTGAGGGCACCTTCGCCAACAGCATCGAAGTCGTCGACTGCAAGGCTCCCAAGCAGGCCGACCGCAAGCTCGAGATCATCGACGCCGCCGACGATGGCGCCATCGAGAAGTTCGCTGCCGCCATCAAGGCCGCTCTGTAGTTCGCGGAATTAGGAAAGGATCGAAAACAATGAAAGCATTTGTTCTCGCTGAGCATTCCGACGCCGCCCAGGAGCTCTGCGCTGGCGCTCGCACGATGGCCGATGAGGTCGTCCTGGTTGCTATCGCCGACATGGAGGTTCCTGCCGCCGTCGCCGATAAAGTCCTGCACGTTGCCCTTCCCGAAGGCGCTGTCGTTGACGACGCTGCCGACACCGTGATTGCTGCGTTTGACGCTGAGCAGCCCGGCGTTGTGCTCGTTGAGCCGACCCGCCACATGAAGGTCGTTGCTGGCAAGGTTGCCGCTCATGCTGGCGCCTCCATCATCCCCGACGTCATCGAGTTCGATGGCGACGTTGCTACCGACATGTACTTCGGCGGCGTGGGCATGAAGAAGCAGAAGGCCACCGGCGTTGCCTTCTATGGCGTTGGCGCTGGCGTTTTCGCTGAGGCTGCCGCTTCTGGCGCCAATGCGACCGAGGAGCTCGCTTGGGTTGCTCCTGCCAAGGCCATCAAGCTCGTCTCTTCTGTGCCCGTCGAGAAGTCTGGCGTTGACCTGAACAAGGCTGACGTTGTCGTTGCCGCTGGTCGTGGCTTCGGCGCTGAGGAAGACCTCCAGATGGCTCGCGACCTCTGCGACAAGATCGGCGGCGGCCTCGGCTGCTCCCGTCCTCTCACCGAGGGTGTCAACTGGCTTCCCACCGAGGTCTACGTTGGCGTTTCCGGCCTCATGCTCAGCCCCAAGGTTTACATCGCAGTTGGCATCTCCGGCCAGATGCAGCACATGGTCGGCTGCAACCGCGCGACCACGCTGTTTGCGATCAACAAGGACAAGAACGCTCCTGTCTTCAAGCAGTGCGACTACGGTCTGGTTGGCGACATCAAGACTGTCCTGCCCGCGCTTGTTGCTGCGCTCTAAGTCGAATTCGACTTCGTAAACCGGCGTAGGCGTTTCCTGCGCCGATTTTTCTTATCGCTTTCAAGGAAAGGAAGAGTCAATGGCAGACTTCGACGCAATCGTCGTCGGCTCTGGCTGCGCTGGCTCCGTTGCTGCATATGAGATTGCCAAGGCCGGCAAGTCGGTCCTGGTCGTTGAGCGCGGCAATTTCGCTGGTGCCAAGAACATGACGGGCGGCCGTATCTACGGCCACTGCCTGCGCGCCGTGTTCCCCGACAACTTCGACGAGATTCCGTTCGAGCGCAAGGTTTCGCACGAGCGCATCTCGCTGATGTCCCCCAACTCCAACTTTACCATCGATTTCACCTCCGAGGACCTTCTCAAGGACGGCCAGGAATCTTACACCGTGCTTCGTGCGCCCTTCGACCAGTGGCTTGCCGAGCAGGCCGAGAACGCTGGTGCAGAGTACATCTGCGGCATCGCCGTTGAGAAGCTCATCAAGGATGAGAACGGCAAGGTTATCGGCATTTTCGCTGGCGAAGACGAAATCACCGCTGATGTCGTCGTGCTGTGTGACGGCGCGAACTCGCTTCTGGTCGAGCAGGCCGTGGGCGCTAAGCGTCCTCCGGCGTCCCAGATGGCCGTTGGCGTCAAGGAAGTCTTCGAGCTTCCCGAAGAGGAAATCGACAAGCGCTTCCAGTGCGCACCCGGCGAAGGCACTGCATGGCTGTTCGCTGGCGACGCCACTCATGGCTCCTTCGGCGGCGGCATCATCTACACCAACAAAGACTCCATCTCTGTTGGCATCGTTGCTGGCGTTGAGGCTACGGCCAAGGGCAACGTCCCCGTGTATCAGATGCTCGAGGACTTCAAGAATCGTCCCGAGATCGCTCCTGTGCTCAAGGGCGCCAAGCTCGTCGAGCACTCCGGCCACCTCGTTCCCGAGGGCGGCATCACCACGATGCCCGAGCTCACTGCCGATGGCGTCATGGTTGCTGGCGACAACGCCACCATGTGCGTCAACCTCGGCTACACCGTGCGCGGCATGGACTACGCCGTGGCTTCTGGCCAGATGGCTGGTCAGGCTGCTGTCAAGGCGCTCGACGCGGGCGACACCTCCAAGGCTGGCCTGAAGTGCTACGTCGACGCTCTCGAGGATTCCTTCGTCATGAAGGACATGCGTCAGTTCAAGAACGTTCCTAACTTCATGGAGCACTTCGATCGCATGTTCTGCGGCTACCCCGAGATGATTCGCGACATGATGAACACGATGTTCGTCGTCGACGGCAGCCCGGTTCAGCCCACGAAGAAGTCCATGATGCCCATCGTTAAGGGTGTCGGCTTCATGAACCTGTTCAAAGACGTTAAGGGAGCGATGAAGGCACTATGAGTGATATCAAATTCACGGTGAACGTCGATGAGTACCTGTCTCTGAACAAGTACGAAGTCGATGAGTCCAATGCACATATCGAGCTCGTTGATGATCCTTCTGACGAAGAGTTCGACAAGCTCATCCTGGTTTGCCCCGCTGCGCTGTACAAGCGCGACGAGGACGGCAAGAAGTCTTTCGACTACGCCGGCTGCCTGGAATGCGGCACCTGCCGCTTCGCTTGTGGCGACACCATCATCAAGAAGTGGGAAAACCCGCAGCCTACCATGGGCGTGGAGTACCGCTTCGGCTAAGCCAAGCGCGATATCTCGCATATAAAGAAAGGAGCCTTCGGGCTCCTTTCTTTTTCTATACGGCACAGACGCATCACGGTTTGGGCCTTTGCTGCTCTTTCGGCTCTGCATGGCGTTGGGTTCGCTTTGAGTCACGGCTCGCTACCGTTTCGCCCTTCGGGCTACGCTATGCGCTCACCTGGCTTCGCTTAGCTTTTAAATAGGGGCAAGTATGAGCTCAGACGACCCTAAGCGAACCCAACGCCATGCGGAGCCGCCGCGTCATTGTTTTGCAAGAGCGGCGAACAGAAGTCTCGGATCAGGCTATTTCGCGAGCAAAACCTCAACGGCGGCGAGCTTCACACAGCATACGAATACTTCCATGGCCTGCTGGAGCTCGGAAAGCGGCGGCAGGGTGGGGGCGATGCGAATGTTCGTGTCGCGTGGGTCTTGCTTGTAAGGCCACGTTGCGCCGGCGCCCGTCATAGTAACGCCTGCTTTTTTGGCGAGCTCTACCGTACGCTTTGCGGTTCCCTCCAATCCATCGAAGCTGACGAAGTATCCGCCCACGGGATTCGTCCACGTTGCGATGCCTTCGTTCCTCAGTCCTTCTTCAAGCATACGCGCCACTAATTCGAATTTTGGGCGAATGATGGCGGCGTGCTTTTTCATGAGGGCATCAACGCCCGCGGCGTTTTTCAGGAAGCGCACGTGGCGCAGCTGGTTCATTTTGTCGTAGCCCACCGTTTGCACGCCCACGCGAGCTTTAATTTCCGCGATATTCTCGGCCGATGCGGCAACGGCGGCGATGCCGGCGCCTGGAAGCGTGACCTTCGACGTGCTGGCGAATTTGAAATAGCGGTTCGGGTTGCCGGCCGCCTCGCACGCAGCGGCGATATCGGCGACGTGTTCGCGCTCGTCGTCGTAGAGATGATGCACGCAATACGCGTTGTCCCAGAAGATGCGGAAGTCGTTCGCGGCGCAGGGCATTTCCGCAAGGCGATGAACCGTTTCGTCAGAATACGTGATGCCGGTGGGGTTGGCGTATTGAGGCACGCACCATATGCCCTTGATGGAATCGTCTTCGGCGACAAGTCGCTCGATTTCGTCCATGTCGGGACCGTTTTCGTTCATCGAGATGGGAATCATTTCGATGCCGTAGCTCTCGGTGATGCCGAAGTGGCGATCGTAGCCAGGCACGGGGCAGAGCCACTTTACTTCCGGAAGCTTGCACCAAGGCGTACTGCCCAAATAGCCGTGCGTGTATCCAGCGGTTACCAAGTCGAACATGATGTTGAGACTCGAATTGCCGAACACGCATACATTGGCAGGGTCGTGCTCCATGACTCCACCCATCAAGCGCTTCGCTTCCGCGATGCCGTCCATGACGCCGTAGTTGCGGCAGTCGGTGCCATCTTCAGCAATTAAATCGCTCGAAGAGGTGAGCTCATCGAGCATGGGCAAGCTCAATGCAAGCTGGTCGCATCCGGGCTTTCCACGTGCCATGTTCAAAGAAAGCCCCTTCGCGCAGTGGCTCGCATATTCAGTTTCGAGGGCCGCTTTCAGCGTTTCGAGCTCGCTGGTGGACATATCGACGTATGACATATATATGTCACGCTCCTTATGTGGGTTCATGCCGTTTGCGCGACCACTTTACCAAAATAAAGCGCTCCTGATTACGTATCGCGGCATATACCGTATAATCGGCAGGTATTTTCGTACTTTGCGGCACGTGCCGCTCTAGAAGGGGGTATCGATGTCATCAGGCGACATCCAGGTCATTCTTGCGATGGCCCTATACTTCATCGTCGTGCTTTCGGTGGGCTTTTTCTATCTAAGGCGCTCGAATTCATCGTCCGAGAACTATTTCCTTGGCGGCCGAGGCTTGGGCCCCTGGCTCACAGCGCTTTCGGCCGAGGCATCCGACATGTCGGGCTGGCTGCTCATGGGTTTGCCGGGCGTTGCCTATTTCACGGGCGCTTCCGATGCCATGTGGACTGCGATCGGCCTCGCCATTGGCACGTATCTGAATTGGAAGTTCGTGGCGCGCCGCCTGCGCAAATATTCTGAGGTTGCCGGCAACGCCATCACTTTGCCCGATTTTTTCAGCAACCGCTTCCATGATGATCGCCGCATTCTCATGAGCGTCGCGGCCGTCATCATTTTGCTGTTCTTCTGCATCTATTGCGGCAGCTGCTTTGTAACGTGCGGCAAGCTTTTCTCCACGCTGTTCGGGCTCGACTACACCACCATGATGATTCTGGGCGCCCTCGTCGTGTTCGTGTACACCTTCGTGGGCGGATACCTCTCGGTATGCACGACCGACCTTATTCAGGGTTCTATCATGATTTGCGCGCTCGTGGTGGTTTTCGTGGGCAGCGTCGGCATGGCGGGCGGTGTGGAAAACACCGTCGCGTTTTTGCAAGACATCCCGGGCTTCCTTTCGGCCACTATGACGGCGCAACCTGTTATGGGCGCCGATGGCCTGCAGGTTGTTGAAAACGGCATGCCTCTGTTTGGCGAAGCGACGGTATACGGAGCCGGCGCAGTGACGATTGTCGGATGCCTCGCGTGGGGCTTGGGTTATTTTGGCATGCCGCAAGTGCTCGTGCGCTTCATGAGCGCGCGTCATTCCGATGACATCAAGAAGAGCCGCATCATCGCTACGGTTTGGGTTGTGGTGTCGCTTGCGAGCGCCGTGTGCATCGGCCTTGTGGGCCGCGCAGCGCTGCCCACCGAATTCCTTACCGCATCTGCCGCAGAATCGATTTTCGTCGTGCTTGCGCAAATCATGCTGCCTTCGTTTGTGTGCGGCCTTGTGGTTTCGGGCATTTTCGCGGCAACGATGTCGTCTTCGTCGAGCTATTTGCTCATTGCAGGATCGGCTATATCGCAGAACCTTTATAAGGGCCTCATCAATCGAAAGGCGACCGATGCTCAGGCGATGTTCGTCTCGCGCGTGGCGCTTACGGTCATCCTTATCTTCGGGATCATTATCGCGCTCGACCAGAACTCTTCGATCTTCCAAGTCGTTTCATACGCATGGGCCGGTTTCGGCGCGAGCTTCGGTCCCCTTATGCTTCTATCGCTGTATTGGCGTCGCGCGAATTGGCAGGGTGCTCTTGCGGGCATGCTTACGGGTGCGGCAACTGTAATTGTGTGGAACCTTTGGGTGAAGCCTCTCGGCGGCATCTTTGGCGTCTATGAGCTTTTGCCCGGATTCATTTTCGCGCTTATCGCCATCGTGGTGGTTTCGAAGCTCACGGCTGAGCCCTCTAAAGAAGTTCTCGATGAGTTCGATCACTATATGGAGGCGGATGTTTAGGGCATAAAAACGCGAAACGGAGCTTTGTCGAAAGGGAAGGGGCGCTTAGGAAAGCGCCCCTTTTTTCGCGTCTTGGAGAAAAAAATTGCCAAAATTTTTTTTGAAAAGATTTTTTTGGCAATTTGACAATTTTAGGCGATATGAGCGAAATACGCCGAGAAAAAGACCAGTTCAAAGCGGTCTTGTGATGGAAATATGTATGGATACGCCCGGCACCGTGTAAACGTTTGACACGACTAGGGGGTCACGGTAATATAACCACGCTCTTGCAGAGAGGAAAGAAAAACCGCCCTGCAAAAGCCGCAGCTTGATAAGTACACATAACGTATCCGAGCACTTTGCGAACTGGGCGTGTGCCCGAGTGGTTAAAGGGGACGGGCTGTAAACCCGTTAGCTCTGC
>OLOJ01002738.1_pt1 | contig 13673 bp, 11 predicted proteins | sample 1672251 | NCBI WGS metagenome assembly OLOJ01 (sample SAMEA3136664, study PRJEB25190) | human gut metagenome | biome: human gut; feature: human-associated habitat; material: faeces | place: Austria | collected 2013 | reverse complement strand
CTTAAAATCCCGTGGGTAGTGATACCCGTACCGGTTCGATTCCGGTCTGCGGCATGATTATAAGTGAGAGAAACGCTGTAAAATCAACGTTTCTCTTATTTTTTTGCTTATAGGTTTTGAACACACTTGAACACAATTTTTACAATCTGAGCTACTAAAATAGCTATTTTAATTTTTCATCCCCCTGTAGTCCTAGCCTAGGGCTAATTTTTATTTTATCATGATGAACATTACGGATGTATCCAAAAGTTGTAGCTGAAGAACTATGTCCCATCAGGCGTTGTATTTCTGCTAAATTTGTTCCATCATAGCTTATAGAAGCATTATATGCACGTATCTTGTGGCTTGAATAATATTGTATGCCTATCTCGTCACAATACTTTCTCAAACGTCTGTTAAATGTATCAGTGGTAAGACAGCGTCCATTCTTTCCCTCAAAGATATATGTACCGTCAGGATTAATCTCCTGTGCTTTCTTTAAGATTCTGATAGCTTCTGGAAGTAATGGTTCTGTTCTGTACCCAGAAGAACAATTTCCTTTCATCTGCTCATATTCTACTTCCGTATGACTTCCAAGGCTTAAATCACTGTTGAGAGGGCGGTGAGCAGTAATCTGTCTATTCAAGGATATTGTCTGTTCCTTCCAATCTACATCTGACCATTTAAGAGCCTTTGTTTCCCCAATTCGTATGTACAAATAAAAAGATAATTGAATGGCAAGGGTATAAGCATCATCCTCTACAGAATACTTTAAGTACTTTAATAGTTTTTGGACATCCTCTTCGGGATATACATTCGTATTCTGGTTATTCCTAGGCTTAAATTTGTAATCTCTGAGAGAAATATCTCTGGCAGGATTCTGAGGAATAATACCCCTTTTAACGTAATAGTTCATGATACCATTTAATATACCTCGTGCATTAGATACAGCCTTTTTGGTATACTGTAAATCTTTTGTGACTGCTAGATAGAAGTCATCAATGTCGACAGGCGTAATGGATCTGATTGGCATTTTTGATAACTTAGAATCAGCAAAGAATCTTTTCCAGTCGTTAATGTATTCCTGAATGGTTTTTGCTTTAGTACTGGTGCTATCATTTTTATACCTGAGCCATGTCTCATACCCTTTTTCAAAGGTTAATACTTCATCACGCTGGGACTTCCAAAGTTCTGTGTAGAACTTCACTACAGCACTTTCTACATCTTCTTTGTTCTTTCTTCTGACTGGCTTGCGATAACCATGTTCCTCAGTAGCAGGTAAATAAGTACGCCATGCTGTACCGTTATCAGTTGAATAAATTGCATATGGATGTTGCTTTAAAATTTTTTCTCGTTTTGTCATGTTTAACTGTTCAAGTACTTCATCGTAGTGCAAGTTACCATGAAGTACAGATGAAGTCAACTGATCTAACTCATCTAATTCATTAATTAACGACTGTGACAAAATATTTCTCATAATGCTCTACCTCGCATTTCATAATTATTTTGTCTCTTTTGAAAGACATAAGAGATAGAGCATCTAAGGTATTAAGTAGAATGTTTTAAACAAACTACGATTACAAACAGGCAGTAGGATCAGAAAAAAACTATACTAAGCAAAAAAAGAATAGCACTGTAGAGGAATGCTATTCTTTTTGATATAAGGGATAATGTTTTTGATATAACTACGGTGCAGGAAAACTAGCTATCATTTTTTAAAGCATCTCTACAGTGTTCAGCAACAGCCTTGGACAGTTCCTGCGGATCTACCCGAATATATCGCTGTGTTGTTTTACAATCTGAATGGTTTAACAGTTGTCTCACAAGATCAATATTACTTCCTGACCTCTTGTAAATATCAGTAGCGTAGTATTTTCGGAAACTGTGGGTAGAAACTTGGGTAAGACCTAAATAAGAACACACCTTACCCAGATGCCGCTGTACGCTTCTGGGGGTAATATCAAACAATGGTTGATGCAGTCCAATACCCCACTCATCTGCATATTGACGGATGGTACAGTACAACTCCAACGGAACAAAACACTTCTTCGTCTTACCTGTTTTCTGTTCCTTAACCTCTACGAAATAATTACTGCCGTCTGCTATAAACTGATCTAACCTCAAGCGGAGAATATCACTGATGCGAAGTCCCAGTAACGCTTCGCATTGTAGTGCCATAGCGATTCTGGGATTTGCTTTGACTGCAGTACCCTCAGGCATATCAAAACCTTTTTTGATACAGTCGATAATTAATCTGTACTCTTCTTTATTTAACGCTCTGGTTTTCTTTGACATATAAAATCCCTCCTGTCGCATTTCGTACCCTCTAAAGGTCGCAGTTTATACTGGGAACACTGGGAATGCCCATGAATACCCCATTGGTCGCATATTGCGGAAAAAGCGACCTCGAACGTGTACCCCGTATTTGCCAATGTAAGCAATCCAATACCCCATTCGCACAACTTAGCACTAAACATATAAAAACACCCTGTATAGGCAAATAGCAGCTCTGTCGGCAATACTACCAGACAGAACTGCTATTCAGATTTCTTTATAAACCAAAAAGGAGGTCTCTACTATATGAAAAATTATCTCTTGAGAATGCCATCTGTTGACAGGGTAATGGAAATTGCTCTTCCTACTATCCAGTCACAATGACGGAAAAAACTCTTGCACTGATCTGGATTGTTGTCGTGTACCCCAAACAGGGAACGAAAACTCCAAATCTGATTTCTGAACTTTTTCATCTCCATCAGATAATTTGTTATCTTGTACGGCAACGGACGTGATGCTGAAAAGTTCAGATAACTCTGAGTAACAGACTCGAAAGCTATCCCATTCTTCATAGCGAAATCAAAGAATGATAGCATGAAGTCAATGGATGGAAAATCTGTAAAGATGTCATAAGCAATAACCTTATCCCCTGTGCGTAGCATAGGTGGCAGGGTTGCTATTTCATCTACACAAATCTTTACATCATATGACCGTCCTTCTGAATACTGAAGATCAGGTTTCAGGCTGTACAACAGATATGTCTTTTTCTTGTTTGCCATAATTTTCACCTCCTTTCTTTTGATGCAATAAGTAAAATAAAAATACCCTGTCCCTTGTTACATCTTCTGAACCCATGAGATGCAGTAGGAACGATAATTTTTCTTTACTTAAACCTTCCAGTGATTTCTCAATATGGGAGAGCGTGTACTGCCGTAAAAAGGCAATCTCAGCTTTACAATCTTTTAATGGAAAAGACTTTCTGAGAGATGCATTTTTATCCTGCAATACCCCATTCATCTCCCATACAGAGTTGGGAACCACTACCCATGAGGGTGGTGATCTTAACATTTGCAGAAATACAAGTCTATCCCTTACCTGCCTGGCAGGGGCATTACATATTACTTCTACAATATCGCTACCAACCAGCTTAGAGAGCTTTCTGGATGCCAACTGACGGTTGCTTCTGACGGTGGAAAGAGAAATACCCAGCTTATGACTTATTTCCTTATCTGGGATGTCGAAATACGTCTCAGCAAAGGCGACTCCCTTTTTTCCATCCCACACTTCCGAAAAGAGTACTGCTATCAACTCATCCAGTGCCGCTATACGGATCTCGTCATCTGGATCATCACTGCCAGACAGTGCAGTCCATGCAATTTCCAACTGCTTAACCAGAGTAAGTACCATCATTTTCTCCTTTCCGAACTGTGTCTTCGTCATCTTTAATCGTCAATGGAATGTCCAAGAATCCTGTGTCTCTATTCGTCATCTTTTCAGAACTCACATACCCTTTTCTGGATAACACCTAGAGAAACCAAGCTTTTCCTGAAATTCAAAAACCTTTTCTAAGCTACTTGTCATTTAATTTAGTATCGACTGATGTACCCGAAACAGAATCTCATCATCATGGAAAATAAAAGCAGGAGAGAGATAGGATACTGGCAGAAATACTGGAATGCTGAAAGATATCTACCAAAAAACAATATATGGTAGGGCAGTTGCAGGGCAACTACTGGATAGATGAGAAAGTACCCTTGATAAAGGGAAAGAACTGAACTGTAGATACCTGATACAGTACCCCACTCATGTTGTAGACTAAGATATGAAACTGTATCTACAGCAAAAAAATACAGGGCATCTCTACCCTGAAATATGACTTGAATTATATATTATATCTATCATCAATACCCCATTCAACCAACAGGTTTAATAGTATTGCTACCTGCAATGAATAGATCATTACCCCCATCATCTGCATCTATACTGATTCCAGAATCCGATGTGTCTGGTGCTATGTCCACCGCCATAATTGGCATGGCTGTCGTACCCACACTTAATATTAAACTGGATGCCAGTAATAGTGCCCTTAATGACCTTGCCTTCATTTCTTGACAACTCCTTTCCTTTTTTAACTTTACTACTATTTTAGTGCGAAGTACCCTTGGATGAATTGAATCATAGGTAGGGTGTTTACTTCTACCTGTACATTTGGAATGTCCCAAGGAGAGTGGGCTGGGAGTAGGTTGTGACTGGGAGTGTGAACGCAAAAAGAAAGGACAGGCTTGCGCCTGTCCCTGTAAGGTTGTGGGTTACCACTTCCACCACTGCATGTGTCTACCCCATACATTACCTGCTCCGTTTGGATTTAAGTCATAACCTTCAATTCCTAATGTCTCAGCACGATATAACTTAGTGTCGGCATAATCATCAACTGCAATGTGTTTTGTACGACTTACACCAAATTGAGTACAACGTCCTGGGTCTGCTGACATTTTTGACTTATGGAACATAGAATCAATATAAACTGAGAATAATGGCTTAGGCTTTGCACCACCGCCTCCGCAGATGGAACCCTTATACTTAGCTTTCTGGGACTTTGTCATTTTGAAGAACCAATTGTCAATGGCTTTGTTATAAATGTCAAGACGCTGTTTGTTGAACTTCTTCAGTTCACCTGCAAGTTTCTGGTTGTATTTGGCATTCTTAGCAAGATAAGCATCTATCTCAGTATATGTTTTTTTAACCTTAGCTTTGTATTTAGATGCCCAACTTTTTGCTGTTCTACCATCATCAATATAATCCCACATTTTATATGACCATTTATACTGGTACACATAAAGCATACGTCCTGACATATAGGATTTTTTCCACTTACTGGCTGCTACCTTCATGTCCTCCTTCTGCTCGGATGTAATGCCTGGGGTGTTCTGAAGTAACTTTGTCATCTGCCATGACCGATATGCATCTGAATCATGGTCATAACTCATTGTGGTTGGGATATACCCGTCTGGACGGAATGTGTATGTGTCCGTAATTTCGTTGTAGTAATCAACAAATTCAGTAATTTGTGCCTTACTGTGAGATTTTTTAGGTGTCAGGGTGGATGCACTGACTGTGGTGCTACCAGTGGCTACCGTTACGGTTGCAAGTGTTAATGCGATGAGTTTCTTTAAAGATTTTTTCAACATATGATTGTCCTCCCTCTTTTGATTTGATATGTTGAGCTGTTGTAACTACTATACAATACCCCATTCACCTGTCTGAGAATGAAGTACCCACACCCTATGGTGGGGGCTGAATACTCAGGCAGGTGAATGGGAAATACACTCTATAGAAATTACCATATCGTTTCTTGTAGCATACCATAGTTACTACTAAACTACAACTAATATCTGAAAAAGTATTCTGACAATGTAACACATAACTGTGTTGGATGTAATGCTGTAGAATAATACCCCACTTATCAAGTAAAGGAAATCTGTACCTACTGATACCCGATAAAAATATCACTGTGTTTCCTTGCACCTTGTTATGTATTGTTGAATGTTGAAATCTGTACTTATAACAGGGAATAATGCCGGACTACTGCGATCTGTTACCAGAAACTATCGTATTCCTGATATGTAACACTGCAATGTATTGTCTATCAATACCCTACCCAGTATACTGGCTAATATTTAATAACTGTGTCCACTCATATCTGGATACCGCAGAAATACGGCATTCTTCTCTCTGTTCTGGAACTGTATGCTCCCTATATAGACTGTGTTTATTCTTACTACTTAATCCTGAATGCCTGTCTTATCATTCATAACTGTGTTTCTTGGATACTCTTTATTCTGTAAGTACATGATGGAAATGGGAGAGTAGACCTATCTGGTCAACTACCCCTATTCTTTGCATAGCCTTAGAATACCCTACTCATCCATGACCATAACTGGATATACTCGAAATGATTTCTGTGTTTCTTATCTACTACATCTCTTGTAAGTATAGGCAGAATCAGGATATTAAGACCTATCTGGTCAGTACCCCTGATACTTGGATGCTATTGGAATACCCTACTCATATACGGCTCTGCCTGTATCTATCTGGAATCATACCTGTGTTTCTTACCTGCTATCTATCCTGCAAGTAGAAGCAGAAGATTAGATATCAGACCTAATCTGGTCAGTATCCCTGTTCCCTGCATAATCTTAAAATACCCTACTCATCCATGACCATAACTGGATATACTCGAACTGTTTTCTGTGTTTCTGATCTGCTCTCTATCCTGTAAGTATAAACAGAAGATTAGATATCAGACCTATCTGGTCAGTACCCCTGTTCTCTGCATATCCTTGGAATACCCTGCTCATATACAGCTCTGCCTGTATCTACTTGGAATCATACCTGTGTTTCTTACCTGCTCTCTATCCTGTAAGTAGAAGCAGGAGATTAGATATCAGACCTATCTGGTCAGTACCCTCTATTATCAGACTGGCTATTGAATACCCCATTCGTACTTCTCAGACTCTGGTTGTACTCTCTGGGAATCTGTGCTTATCAGCTACCCTATATCACACCTGTTACCAGTGGAACCTTTATACTTGGGAGAATATACCTACTGGATTTCTGTATGGCATTGCTGGGGATTTCTTTCTTAGCTGATCTGCTCTCTGCCTTTGCTGTGCTTACTGACTGTATCTGTTTTCTCATATCGGGAGAGTATCTACATAACTGGATATACTCGAAATGCAGAATCATCTACCCCTACTGAGACTGCTCCCTTACCCTTTGCTTTCTGTCTCTCTCTGTAACCATAACTGCTCTCCTCTCTCTATGGAAATCTTATCTACCCTACATACTTTGAGTATAGGCAGAACCAGTACAACTTATCTGGAAATATATCCTGACCACTATCTCTGCACTGCCTTAACAATACAGCTATTTCTTAATACTATGTATGGCTGAAATCACCACTCGAAAATAAAACTCACTAATATTAATCTTGCTCCCTGACTGACCCTGACCTTTATTACTGACTCTCTATCTGTAAACTTTTAATCTTGCTGTTAATTTTGCTGTTCTCTTATCTACTGATATCCATTATTCTGCAACTGACTGTTCATGTAAGAATCCTATTCTGTATTAGGATTCATTACTAATGTCTTATATAGGACTGTTGTTGTATTTACTGTCTTTATAATAACTGTTGTAAGAACTATGTATGTAGCAATAACTGTTATCTATTCATCCTGTAATCTTATATGAAATCTAAACAGGGTTGCTTTCTAAGTGTAATCCATAAGAATGGATAAGGATAGAAGAAAAGCATATCGAACAGCAAAATAATAATATCAGTACCCCACTCATATATACGGAAATCCTTATACTGACAAAGAAAAACAATATCTTAAAACAGACAAATCATACATTTTGCAGATAGCAACTATGCCTCTTCCTGCAGGACAGTAGGCAGGTTGAAACCTGTGCCTTATTCCTGAAATGAGAAAAAAGCATCCATCTGCCAGACAGCACTGCACAACTTCCCTTCTGCGAAGATATCTCTCATTTTTTACCAAAAGCAGGAGAACGGGAAAGTATTCTTTCCTATATATATGCAGACGGTAGGGCAGTTACTGCTGTGCTTGCAGATGAATGCTTTTATTTATGGAAAATGGAATCTGTACCTGCTGAATGAGGGCGGTAGCAGGGTTAGGACACTACTGGAACAGGGCAGTTAATTTCTGGGATTTTCCAGAAAAATATAAGAGTCATCAAACCGCAGGTTACGCTTCAAGGTAATGTAAACATCGGCAGATACCCTTCTGAGGTCACGCTCGCCTGTTTCCAGTTTACAGATCTTACCCTTGCTGAAGCCACATAACCTCTCTAACTTAGACTGTGAATACCCCACTCGTTTGCGGTAAAACTGCAGGTTATGCCCAACTGCAGAACTGGTTTCCAGATAGGATATTGCCTTTTCCAGAACATCTACTGGAAACCCTAATTCCTGATACCCCATTGAACAGGTATGAAAATACGACTCAGATGGATAAGCATACGGCTGTTCTTTCATAACATACATCATTCCTTTTAGCTTTTTACCTGTATCTGTTTCCACTACTGCCTGTGTTTTAATATAGAAGTTAGGATATCCTTCATATCTGTCCAGAGAACGCTCATCTCTTGGACTAATACGGTATATTGCAACAGGGACAGCACATCCTGACTGTTTCTTTACTGTAAGGAACGCATTTCCATTACTGCCGCAGAATGCCAGAATATAATCTCTCAATACCCCACTGGATACAAGTTCTGCATCAGGGCATCGATGGTAAAATTGTTCTGAATACAAATTACTTCCATAAGCTATATAATAATTCATAAGTATCTCCTTTCGTATAGTGGGGAGAGTTTTCTCCCCACTGCCTGTACTTTATTTCGGCGCTCCGTTTCGCCATGCACTGTCACCATCAAGTAATGCAAGCATATGCTTTCTGCAGGTCTTGAACTCATCACCGATCAAGTCCATGCGGAGCATCCAACATCGGAATGCATATTTAGGATTATCGGTACTTCTCTTAATCGGGCTGGCATATTTTACTGTCTGAGCCTGAGCAGTAATAGCAAGTACCATCTGGATGTAAGCCTTAACCTTTCCTGCATGTAATGTGGAATTGAATAAACGGTATTCGATGGTGCCACGATAGAACTGGCTGTGCAAATTCAGCATATGGTATCTGGATGAACTGTAATGCTGATTTCTTGTACCTTCTGCATTCTGTTCCTTGTACCAGATACGGGCGAATTCTTCCAATGTACTGGGCTTTCTCTTATTCATGACTTCCACCATCTGCCTGTTTACTTTCTGGCAGTAGTTCTGGCGTGCTGGCTCAATCTTAAGAGCCTGTACCAGAAGATCTTCTTTAGCAGTAAAGATATTAATCAGGCTACGCAGATGCTGTGGTGTGAAGCTTTCTCCGCCAACATGGATATGTAACCCTGTACTGTCATTTACCAGACCGCCTGCTTTTCTTAACTGTCTGACTAGTTCCTGTAACAATTCAATATCAGGATAGTGCAGGATCGGCGTAACCATCTCTACTTTATAAGTTCTGTCTGATATCCAGTTCCCATTCTTACGCTGGGCATGAATACTGGAATCATACATGAACTTCCATGTCCTTCCCTGCTGATCTGCTACTGAGTAAGCATCATAAGTACCACCGATGTACTCTGCCTCATTCTGGAAATATTTCGATGCTACAGTAGCCGCCCTTTTACGGCTCATACCCGTAAATTCAATTTCTACTCCGAAAGTATACTGTTTCATAAGTTCGTTCATGACTGCGTCCTCCTCTTTTGGTGTGTGTACTATACCTCTGAGGGGAAAGTAGTTCAACGTGTAAGTCTTACAAAGATAATCCTGTTAATTTGTGTACATCTGATACCCCACTCATGCCGATTGTTTACTTGTTGTATAAACAAAAACACACCGCACTGTAATCTTGTGCGGTGTGCCGAATTTAACAACATGTACCATCAACATGGTCTAATCCACTTTGAGCCAGTGGATAAAATTCTTCGTAACTAATAATTTTACAAAAAGAATCTTTATAAATGCCGTCATTTGGTCTTGATTCTTTACTGTGTACAAGTTTATAGAAGCGTTTCATATCAGGTGCTGTTGCCTCGAAATTGAAGAACATTACTTCTTTTTTACCTTTCTCATCACATGCATACTCAAAATAGAATGCATCTGAATTATCTCCTCTGTTAAAGAATGCAACGTTAGGTGCCAAAGGTTTATATAAATCTAATAAGAGACGTATGGCGTCAACTTTCTCTTGAAATTCTTTTTGTTTTTGAATACTTCTGGGAGTATTAGGTTCCCAATTGGCTGAATCTTTTTTGCTATATTCATTAATATCTTCTGGATTTTTAGGATACTGAAAAACAACATTAGCTCTACAACTAAAAATCCATTTCCCTTTAAATGTTTTCAATGTTTCATACAATTTTCGAAAGTCATCTTCCTTATATGAATAAGACGGATAACCTGAAACACCTATGTATGGAGAGTCCAAATATAATAAAGTATCTTCGCTATTAAACTGCTCAATTGCCTCATAATCATGTTGATTAAGAGTAGTGATATTAAAACGTTGAAACTCTCCGATTACATTTGACCAGTTAGACATCTTTGAAAAGAAATTTGTAAGACTGGATTCATTTAGCTTTTTGCGTCCAGTAGTTTTGAAAGTGTCTGTATATACAGTGGCTATTGCATATGACAATGGCTCATATACCAACGAATTATCTGAAATTTCTTTGAGGAATTTTTCAAAGAAAAGAGTTAATCCTTGAGCGAATACAATTTGTATACTGTCAGGACACTCTGCTATATATCTTTCTACACATGTAATATTTATATATTTTTCGATATCTGTAATTGCTACATTTGCAATTTTTTTAACTGGAATAACTATATCTGCAATACTTTTAGGTAACGTTGACTCTGAGGATTCTTTATTCAATATATCATATATTAATCTTAATGCAATAATCTTCCAATTTTCAATTCCTGGAAATATGGTCGAAAATGAAGCTGTAAGGGCAGGCATATTTTCATCTGAAAAACCTTTGATTTTATCTATTAATTCATAGAGTAAGTTAAGAAATTCTTTACTGTTTTTTTTATCCCGTAGGACATCAATGAGATTTGTTCGGGAAGAATCAATATCATTCATGTAATAATTTCGGTTATGATATTTAGGGATTCCTAAAGTAACAGTACCAGAACCACAAAAGACATCTACAAATGTTTTATAGTGAATTTGTTTACTGAGTTCCCCAACTAAATAGACTAGAGAATAATTTTTTTTACCCTGATAAGGTATAGGCATTGATAATGGTATTTCATCTTTGTAACATTGATTTAACAGGTAATCTTCCTTAGGCTCCATTTTCCACTTACTAAAAGAGTTATGAGCCAGTCCGACATCTTCAAGAGCTTTTTTCTGAGCAACATCATAATAGTCACCCCTGCATAAGTCGTAAGCTAATAAGTAAACAGCCTGCTTAAAGATTAAGGGTAAGGGAGAGTTAATAGATTTTCTATCTTGGTAATGATGTAATGCATTTCGCAATAGTTCTGCCTTTTTTGAATATACAGGATTGGTGGTAGCAATCTCATATAGAAATTCATATTCTTCTGGTGACAATGTAGCCGCCTTATTTCTGGCAGTCGACCAATGAGATAAAATGGGAACCTTGGCATTGTAGTACTTGTGAACACTTGTCTTAATATTCTCATTCATAGACAATATCCTCCGATGGTAAATATTGGTAAAATAATTGTACCACGATACCGTTGTAGGAGGTAGACAGCATTTGCAAATATTGAAGAAATTATATTTAAAGTTAGATGGATACAGGTAATTTAAAAATATTTTTTCCAGAGTACCTCTCCGATGGAGCAGTAATTATAATTTGATATAAAGATACTATTATATCAAGATTGTATTGCATAAAGTACAAATAAATAAGGAATAATAGAGCAGTATTTCCTGAAAAACTTAAGAGGTTGAAGAATATAGATAAAATAACAGAAATTCTTTGAACACACTTGAACACAGCCGCTGATGAAGTACCTGAAATCCCCTTTCTTTCAACGTTTCTGGGCTGTGCTGTCCGGTTCGATTCCGGTCTGCGGCATGATTGTAAATAAGAGAAACGTTGATTTTGTAGCGTTTCTCTTATTTTTTTGCTTACAGGTTTTGAACACACTTGAATAACTGCGCGTCGCATTCTCGTTACTTCAGTGATGAGTTAGACGCGCAATTTTTATAAAAAATATACAGAACAAATGTTTACTTAAAGAAATGCATATGGTATAATACAGACACGGAATCGACCTGGAATGCAAAAAGATGCTGCAGGATCTGGCAGAAGAGTATCGGTTTCAGATCCTGGCAATGGAAGTCATGCCGGATCATATCCACATGCTTGTGGATTGCCGGCCGCAGTTTTATATTTCAGATATGATCAAGATCATGAAAGGGAATCTTGCACGTCAGATGTTCCTTTTACATCCGGAGCTGAAAAAAGAACTGTGGGGAGGACATTTGTGGAACCCGTCTTATTATGCCGTTACAGTCAGTGACCGGAGCCGTGAGCAGGTATCTGCCTATATCGAAGGCCAGAAGGAAAAAGAAAAGAGAAAGCCCTGAATACAGGGGTCATTCCGGAAACGTTTGGTTTTTGCGGGAAAGGTGGAAGAAGATGCGGACAGTATCCAGCTATGGTGTGGAGATACGAAAACAGAATATCCCGGCCCGTCAGACAATGGAGATTTATCGTCAGGCAGTCGGTTACCTGACAGAGATCTACGCACAGGTCTGGGAAGAACTGAGGAAGATTCCGGAGACAAAAAAGCGTTTTAATACCGCAGAGCATATGGTGCACATGACGAAGAAAAACACAGCCCGGTTTGATTTTGACCTTCGTTTTCCGAAGATGCCGTCTTACCTCCGCAGGTCCGCGATCCAGCATGCGCTTGGAAGTGTATCTTCGTATGAGACCCGGCTGGGGCAGTGGAAAGAGACCGGAGTGCTGTCCGGAAGGCCGAAACTTACCTGCAGGAACCATGCCATGCCGGTCTTTTACCGGGATGTGATGTACCGCGAAGGAGCAGAAGGAAAAGATGAAGCATATCTGAAACTGTACGACGGGCATGACTGGAAATGGTTCCGTGTATATTTAAAACGTACCGATATGGAATATCTTCCCAGGAACTGGAAAGGAAAGAAGACATCGGCCCCTGCGTTGGAAAAGAGACACCGCCGGTATTTTCTTCGTTTTTCCTGTACAGAAGAAGTAACACTGACGAAAACACCGGTAAAAGAACAGATCATCTGCAGTGTGGATCTGGGGATCAATACTGATGCGGTCTGTACCATCATGCGCTCAGACGGAACTGTCCTGGGAAGAAGATTCATAGATCATCCCAGTGAAAAAGACCGGATGTACCGCACACTGGGACGGATCCGCAGATTCCAGAGGGAACATGGCTCTGCGCAGACACAGGGAAGATGGGCATATACGAAACGTCTGAACACAGAACTGGGTAAAAAGACTGCAGGTGCGATTGTAAGATATGCGGAAGAAAACCATGCAGATGTGATCGTGTTCGAGTATCTGGAGATGCAGGGGAAGATATCGGGAAAGAAAAAACAGAAACTGCACCTGTGGAGAAAGCGGGATATCCAAAGACGCTGTGAACATCAGGCACACAGGAAAGAGATGCGGATATCCCGGATCTGTGCATGGAATACCAGCAGACTGGCTTATGATGGTTCCGGGGCGGTAACACGTGACCGGGAAAATCACAGCCTCTGTACTTTCCAGACAGGAAAACGATATAATTGTGACCT
>OLOJ01002730.1_pt1 | contig 13708 bp, 9 predicted proteins | sample 1672251 | NCBI WGS metagenome assembly OLOJ01 (sample SAMEA3136664, study PRJEB25190) | human gut metagenome | biome: human gut; feature: human-associated habitat; material: faeces | place: Austria | collected 2013 | reverse complement strand
ATTATCATGACATCTTCCGCCGGTGCTGTTCATGCTTTGAATGATCCCATATTTCTTTACAGCAGCTCGGTACTCTTCGCTTGTATACTGACTGCCTCTGTCCGAGTGGATGATACAGCCTTTTATATCAGGATATGATTTGTTTGCGTTTTCAAGAGTATGGCAGCAGAGCGAAACTCTCATATTATCTTCAGTAGCTATCCCCAGCGGCATCAGATCAAATTGGTCTTCTTCGTGGATCTTCATCATTTCATCTGCAAGTGCCTGATACTTCCAGGGGGCGTTTTTATGGCTGAGATGATCGTAAAATGCTTGTCTTGTAACCTCCAAAGCCTTGCAGTAAAAACTGATCCTACCGTCAGCAGATGCTTCCTCCAGAAATTCATTAAGCTCTTCAAGCTCACGGTTTTTCTTTAAAAGCTCTTTGATCCGCTTGTTTGCTGTCTGAAGCTGCTGTGCGATAGTAAGTGACTCTCCAGGTGTACGTGAGCCTGCACCTGTGTCTATTTCCCCGATCCGCGCCTTTTGCACCCACGTCCCCAGCGTCCCTTTGGGGATGCGCAGCTCATCTGCTGCTGCCTTGGTGTCAATCTCCTTTGCGAGCTTTATTGCCTGCTTTCGTTAAATTGTGTTGACAAATCCCATTAAACAAGGACTTTCGGATAAAGAAAACGGACACCAATCAAGATACGCATTGTATCAAAATTGGTGTCCTGTTATGGTGCGGATGACGGGACTTGAACCCACATGACCTTGCGATCACTAGCACCTGAGGGCAGGGTAACGTTAGTGAAAATATAATTTTATGATATACTCAGTTGGTAGAGCAACTCATTCGTAATGCGCAGGTCGCGTGTTCAAGTCACGTTTCCAGCTCCATAGAACCCTTCTAGACATTAGGAGGGTTTTGTCATATTATGCATAAACTTTTTTAGTTTCTCAAAGGCCTCGGCTAAAAGCAAAGTAAGCGTAAAATAAATCCACGACTTTCAAACAATTGAACTTTGGTGTATAATAAAGTCCAAGCAGTTCTATAGAGCGGATGAGAAAATCTAAGTTAGTCTATAGAGTGTGTTGGATCAAATTAGACACAGGAGGAAAAGAACATGGAAGAAACAACAACCATTACCGCAGTGAAGCAGGAAGTAAGGATGCGTGACTGGGCAGAGCAGATTGAAGCGCAGCAGACAAATTGAGAAGAATGGCTTGATGCACAAAACGTCAGCGGAAAAGGCAAACTCGCTAAAGCCGTTCACTACGCACTGAATGAAAAGAAATATCTCTACACATTTTTAGATGACGGTAATGTACCGATTGATAACAATCGTGCTGAGAATGCGATTTGTCCGTTTGCAGTTGGTCGCAAAAACTGACTGTTCAACTGAAATTGTCAATATCACTTGACACATTTTTCTCAAAAATTTTGACTAAGCAGCAGATAATTCAGCATAGAACCTCTGCCGTTTCACTGCCGGTGGAAGTCCGCCGATAGATGAGCAAATTCTGCGGTTTGACCAGTAGCTCATAAAGTATCTCCAAACCATTGTTTTTAGCTCAGCTATGGTGAAGTTCTCCGATTTTCTTCCCCTTTTGTAAAAAAATTCTTCTTTCATTCTTGCCCATATGCTTTCACACCGTGCGTTGTCGTGACATCTGCCGCCGGCACTGTTCATGCTCTGAACAATGCCGTATTTTTGAATAGCAGTTCTGTACACAGCACTTGTGTATTGGCTTCCTCTGTCAGAATGGATAATCGCTCCACAGATTTTCGGATAGTGCAGGCACGCATTTTTAACCGTTTGGGAACAAAGCTCAGCACGCATATTATCCGCCATTGCAAGACCGTTTGGCATCAGGTCATAACAGTCAAAAATTGCGGAAACATAGAGCTTTCCGTCTTTTGCTTTCACTTCTGTAATATCAGTAACACACTTTCTGAACGGCTCATCAGCCGTAAAATCACGTTTGAGAAGGTCGTCCGACTTGCGTGCTTTGCGGTCAGCTTTGGTGATTCCGCCCAGCTTTCGTTTCGGCTTATGGATGAGATTTATCTCCTCCATAACCTTGCGGACTGTGGCTTCACAAGGCAGATGAACGTCCGTAAACTCTCCAATTTCCTGCCTGTAAGTGAGTGCCTGATACATACGTACTCTGCCGTAATCTGCATTGCATTCGTCTTCAGCGTGGATTTTCATCATGGCATCGGCAAGTGCCTGATACTTCCAAGGCTCATCTTTGCGCTCAAGATAGTCGTAAAATGCCTGTCTGCTGACTTCAGATGCCTTACAATAAAAGCTTATTTTACCGGTGATTCTGCCGTCATCAGTCTTTTGGGCTATGAACATCAATCGTTCTGTTTTCCCGACTTCCGACGGCTGGCTGCGAAAAAAGCGGCGGCATCCTCTAAAAATTCATTCATTTCTTCCAAATGACGATTTTTCTTTTCAAGCTCTTTAATGCGTTTATTTGCTTCTTTCAGCTGCTGTGCAAGGCTAAGAGATTCTTCTGGCGTGCGTGTGCCTGCACCTTTGTCTATCTCGCCGGCTTTGGCTTTGCTTACCCACGTCCCGATGGTTCCCTTGGGGATTCCTAGATCCTCGGCTGCCGCCTTATTCCCTATCTCTTTTGCAAGCTTCACCGCTTCTTTTTTGTATTCCTCACTGTACTGCTTTCCTGTTTCCATTTTGTTCACACCCTTTCTTCTTTTATTATATTTCGGTTTTGCTGGTTGTGTCAAGTTTTATTATACAACATCAAACAATACTGAGCGCGGCGCAAAATGCAGTGCGATTCTGTATTCGATCATCTCTACGGCTCAGGCTAACGGACTGGACGCTGAAAAATACTTGACCAGGTTGTTCTCAAAACCGAATGGCACAATTCTTTTGCCGTGGAAAAACTAATACGCTCTTAACCTCGCTGTGTTTTTCGGCGAGGTCTTTTTCTGCTGTAAATAAACGCGGGTTATTTTACGCTTACGCAGGTTTTACAACTCTAAAAAAACTATCCCCCTGCCGAATGGCAAGAGGATAGGAAAAATATTTTGGAAGAAAAAAGTCAGAAAATTAATTATTTCTTCTTTTTCGTGATAACTATTGCAGCAGCACCTGCAAGTGCGACACTTGAGAACGCAGCAGAAACAGCACCGGTGCTTGGGTTTGCAGAACTATCAGCCGAGTTTGCAGAACCACCTTTATTTGTGCTTGTTCCATTATTGGCATTTGTACCATTATTTGAATTATTGCCATTATTGGAATTGTTATTGTTTGTGTTACTACCATTTGATGAATTGTTATCCGTTGTAGAGTTTCCGTCATCTGTAGTTGATGAATTATTGTCAGTTGTAGAACTGTTGTCATCTGTATTTGACGAACTATCATCTATTGTAGAACTGTCATCTTTCGGAGTTGAGGAACTATCATCAGGAGCAGTAAGGTCTACAAATTTAAAGCCATTTTCTGTTGCATAACGTTCGCCGTTTGTGTCGGGATTGCCAAAGATTGTAAAGTTTGGATTTTTTAACGGATCTCTCATACCTGCACTGGCTAACAAAGGATCTTCATAATAATAACCAATAGCCCATCTGCTTATTTCAGCATTATCAGGTAAAGTTACGCTGTTTAAATTTGTGCAATTCAAAAAAGCTTCTCTATCAATTAATTTTACACTTTCGGGTATTACTACAGATTCAATATCCGTCTTATCAAAAAATGCTCCAGTTACAATTGTTTCCGTACCGTCGGCAACCTTAGCATTTTTAACACCGGCAGGATAATAAATCAACGCCTTTTTATCCTTAGTATATAATGCCCCGTCAATTGAACAGAAATTTTGGTTATCTTCATCTACTGTATAAGATTTATTCCAAAATCTGTACTCAACCCAATTAATGTCATCCGCAATGTAACCCCGCTCCATAAAATCAAATCTTACAACGCTAGCAGGAATTTTTACGTTATCTTTCCTTGCAGGAATAATAATCACTCTTGTTTTATCGGCTGTCATCAGCACATCATCAACAGCAGTTAACGATGTATTGGTATTGCTTGTTGATATACTTTCCAAGCTGTCGCAACCCGAAAAAGCTAATGAGGATTTAGTATAATCGCTAGGCAATATAGCAGCATTAGCCAAATCTACACTTTTTAAACCCTTGCACCAACGGAAAGTTCTATTTGAAATTTCCTTAACGCTGTCTGAAAAATTGATTTTAGTTATTTTCTGACAATCTTCAAAGGCACCGGTTTTAAACGCTTCATTTTCCTTACGACAAATACCTATGTATTCCGTGCCGTCTGGAACAGTAATTTCGCCCTCTTTACCCTCGGGACAATCATACAAATATTTCATATCCTTGGAAAAAATCATTCCGTCATATGAAGCAAATTTTGAGTTATTAGGGTCAACATTAACCTGCTTAACCGTTTTTCCCGCAAATAATAATTCTTTAACATAATAATAATCATCATAATTATCACCATCATATTCAGCAGGAATATTTACAACCTCAACTTGACTATGCCCGAATATACTTCCATCTCCATAAAAATTCCCATTAAGAAAAGTATTTGGATCAACCTGCACTCGCCTTCCGTTTATCTTTGACGGTAATGTAACTTCTGTTTCATCACCGATATATCTATAAACATATACTGTATTACCATAATCCTTATAATAAGCATATTCCCAACCGTTGTATTCTCCTGTTTCTACCTCCGACACATCGTCAGCATAAGCAACAATCTCCATATTGCTTGTACCGCCGACAATACTTTGAATCGGGGCATAAGCACCTGTGACAATAGCCAATGCCATTAATCCTGCTAAAATTTTCTTATACATAATCATACCTCCTAAAATATACAATAATCATTTAACAATGATTTCATTTGTATCAACCTTTTGTTAGATTATACCTCAAAAAAGCGAACTTTCTGTAAACATTCTGTGAATTATGCGGATAGTAGTTGATTTAGTTAAATCAGTAAATTTTGTTTGTTTTATTATTTATTTTACTTGACACAAACTATTTATTACTCCGGCAATTAAATAATTTGCCGTCTTAACTAAAATAGAAAAAATTTACTTCTTTTTCTTTATAACAATCATAGCTGTACCCAAAAGTACTATTCCTGCAGTTACAGCGGGAATTGTAATTCCGGTATTAGGATTTGCTGTTGAAGAACCACTGCCTTTGTTTACAGTTGTTGATGTCTTATTACTTGAATTGGTTGATCCACTATAATTAGACTCTTTGTTTGAATCATAGAGTTTACTTGAGTTGTCAGACTTACTCAAATCGTCTGACTTACTTGAATCATCCGGTTTGCTCGAATTATCCGATTTGCTTGAATCGTCCAGTTTGCTTGAATCGTCCAGTTTGCTTGAATCGTCCAATTTGTTCGAATCATCCGATTTGCTTGAATCGTCCGATTTGCTTGAATCGTCCAATTTGCTCGAATCGTCCAGTTTGCTTGAATCGTCTGACTTGCTTGAATCGTCTGACATTATCACGTTAACGGTGGCAGGTATAATCTGATATGATGTTGCATCATAATTAGCATCAAGCACCTCAAATACTTTATTTTCATCAAACGTTACTGTATAATCACCTGGCACAGCGTCATCATCCACGGTACATTTAAACGTACAAAGATCTATGGTCTCATCTGTTGAATAAGGTTCTGCTCCATTACCGCTAAGCAAAATAACATCTTCGTCCCATAAAACATCATCAAACTGTAATGTAGTTTTAAAATTGCTGTTAATCTTAACAGAATTTTGAACGTAAGTCAGACCTTCAGGAATATTTAAGTACATCTGATAGCCTGTAAAACCATTAAGTTGACCAAAAGAAACAGTAAATTCAATCTCATCTCCTGCACTTACACTACTATTTTCCGTGGTAATATACACTGTTACATTTGGTGTTTCCGCTCTTACTCCAAGAATTGGCATTGCACCCGAAGCAATTGCCGATGCAATCATCAGCGTTAAAATTTGTTTTTTCATATTTACCTCCTGATAGTTTATTTCCACAACGAGGATTTTCCTCGCATATGTGCGTTAATTTTGGCTTTATCCGATACAGTAACCTTTCCATCGCCGTTAATATCAGCAACAGCAAAGTCATAATCTTCCAGCAACACTTTACCTCTAATATGAGAAGTAGTTTTTGCTACATCGGATATTGTAATTTTTCCATCACCGTTAATGTCTCCAATAAGATGAATTTTTAAATCTTGAACTATATCTTTATCGTCAACTGAGACTTTATAAGTCCGGGTAACATGATTCTTCTTGCTAATTATTAGCGTGTACTTGCCTGTCATAACGTTTGGTATCGAATACTTAACTGTACCTATACCACCGACTGTTATACTATATGTAGGCTCGGAGTTACCCTCCGTCATTAGTGTAATAGTGGTCAAGTCTTTTTCATTACTTCCAAAGCTTGTAACATTGCCTGCAACGTCATATCCTACATCATTAACAGAGTATGAAACTTCAATCGATCCCGTGTAGAGACCCATTCCAGTTATAATGACTGTATATTTGCCAGGATCAGTCGCGCTATAATCTCTTTCCAGATAATATGCCTTGCCCTCGGCGAGAACCTCACCGTCAAAGGTAACTACAGGCTCGACAAATTGCTCATTCCCAGTATACTCAAGGTCTCCAAGCGCCACATCTGCACTTGAAATATCCGTCTGCGTCATAGGAACAGCTAACCATACAGCATCATCATATTTCTCCGCTAGACCATAAGCCACGCTCAGCTCGCCGTTTTCGTCTGAAACCGCCTGTGTTATGTACAGCAGATTATCCGAATCAAGCAGTGTTTCTGCACTTTGTGATTTAATTGCGTAAATGTTATACACTTCGTTTGTTTTCAAATCTGAAAATGATTTTGTTGTACTTACCGACATTTCGGTAAAAAGCATAACGCTTGGTGACATAGCTGAAATTGCTGTTGTTGCAGCAGGTATTGTTATTTTTATTGGAATGGAACTATCAGTGGTTATTCCGTTACCTAACTGACCAGAGCCGTTATATCCCCAAGTATATAAGCTGCCGTCTTTTGTTATTGCTGCACTATGGGAATTTCCTAGGCTTACAGACTTTACATTATCCAATATCTTGGCTGGAATACTTCTAATTACCCATTGTGACGTTGTGCCATCTCCAAGCTGTCCATTTGTATTAGCACCCCATGTATAAAGACCTCCATCTTTTGTTATTGCCATAGCAAGAGCATGTCCTATATTAAACGAAACTACTTTATCCATTATTTTCATAGGTGTATAGCTATCTGCAGTTGTTCCATTACCAAGCAATCCACAATAATTTTCTCCCCACATATAGAGCTCTCCAGTTTCAGTTATTGCCGCACTAATAGAACCAAGACTTACCGATTTTACATTATCCATTATTTTTATTGGTACACACATATCAGTTGTTGTTCCGTTGCCTACCTCACCGTGGTCGTTATTACCCCAAACATATAATCTACCGTCTTTGGTTATCGCTGCGCTGTTTAAAGAACCAAGACTTACCGATTTTACATTATCCATTATTTTTATTGGCGTATAGCTATCAGTTGTTGTTCCATTGCCTAACTGACCACAATCGTTAAAACCCCATGTATATAAGTCTCCGTCTTTTGTTATTGCTGCACTATGGGAATTTCCTAGGCTTACAGACTTTACATTATCCAATATCTTTATAGGAGTTGCGACTATTCCATTACCATATCCATTTCCAAGTCTACCTCCATTATTATAACCCCACATATATAAACTGCCATCTTCAGTTATTGCCGCACTAACAGAACTAGAAACACTAACTGAAGCCACATTGTCCATTATTTTTATAGGATAATATCTATCAATTGTTGTGCCATCTCCAAGCGTTCCGTCACTATTATCACCCCATGTATAAAGTTCACCAATTTCAGTAATTGCTGCGCTACTTGAACTACCAAGACTTACCGACTTTATATTATCCATTATTTTTATGGGTGTATAACTATCCGTAGTTGTTCCATTGCCTAACTCCCCTCTACTATTGGAACCCCACATATACAAATTTCCACTTTCAGTAATTATGGCACTGTCACCCATTCCTAAACTTAATTTACAATCATCTGTGCTGATCTTATCGTTACCACTTTGATTATTATTAGTTGAAAGTTCAACAGGCAGACTTTTTGCATTATCTAAAACAGCAAACTTTCTCTTTACTTTGGCACTGTTTTTTTCGACAGTAACTTTATATTTTCCATTAGGTAAATATAGACTGGTCTTACCGTCCTTATTGGTTATCAACTCATTGCAAACTATGCTATCGTCTATTTCAACTTTTGCATTTTCAACAGGGTCTGCCTCTTGGTCTAATACAGTTATATTAATCTTATATTTTTTATAGGGACATCCACCCCAACCAAACTCTTTTTTATCTACTGAAAAATAAAAGTCTGCACTTGTAAACTTAAAATCAAGCATTTTAATATCAAGTGATAACTTTGAATTGTCAAGCAATTTCAGTTTCACACCCATTTCCACTTTAGGAGCAATTTCGCCATCAAAACATATGCTACAATCATGTTTTACTGAATCCGAACTCGTTGCAAGAGTTGCTTCTGCCGCTATTTCCGCTCCCGCCTTCAAATCAAGTTCCGCCTTTGCAATTTTGCTACTTATCAACGAAACATTTGGAGCTAATGAAATGCCTATAAATACTTTAATTTCAGCTTGTATTTCTTTATCAATATCCAAATTAGGCTTTTTTACTAGATTTTTAAATCCAGTATCACTGGAATATGAAAAACCTATTGATGTGTATTCAAGTGTAGCGCTAAAAGATATTTTACCTGCTATTGATGCTAAAAAATTCAAATCACAGCCTATATTGATTCCTGGAAACGGTATAAAGGTCACTTTTCCTATTGGAATTTTAATCTCGACCTTATCTTCAAAAGCCAGTTCCAATTTCATATCTGAATTAAATGCAATCTCTATGTATTGATAAGAAAATGAAATATACGTTTTAACATTAACTCCTACGCCTAAGCTAAATGATCCAGTCACCTTAGGTCCGTCTTCATCATTTCCTAAAAATTTATATGACAGTTTTGTGCTTGCTCCCGTATCAACATCAATAGCATATGTGCTAGTTCTGCTGTTTTCATTCTCGGAAATCGTACCCATATACTCCAAACTATCGTCACAGCCATTTGTATCAATTTCCGCATCGCCAGTTTCCTGCTGGGTGTCAATCTTTACATAATCAAATGTTTCCTCTAACGATGTTTCTTCCCCTTTAATCGTCACAGTAGTTCCATTGATTGAAATTGTATTAACTTTAACGATCAACACATCACCCTCGCCATACTCATAAGCAAAAGTCTCACCCGGCTGCAAAGACGTAATAGAACTATCTGCGTTCTCAATAACATAGATATTATTTTCATCATCAGCAGAAACGACCTCATTTGTGCCCTCTGCTTGCGAAATTATCTTAGTGTCTTCGCTGTAAACCGCAAAATTATTTGTCTTATCCTCGTCTAAATTCAACACTCTGTCCTGATCAAAATCATCGGTAGTTTTTTGCAAAAACTCCTGCATTTCTTGTGTGTAATTCGGTGACTCATAGGCTGCACACAGCGGACGAAAACACTCGGTGTCCACCAGAAAAGCCCTTAGATAGAAATACTCTGGCATACTATCAGTTTCAATATCTACGTATACATCTGTTTCGCCTGAAATAACCTCTGTACTACCTGAAGCTAGCATAGCTTCACCAGCTTCGTCGTAGATTCCGACTACTAGCGTACAGTCCTCCAATGTTTCAAATTCAACTGCGGCAACAGTGGTATCTGCCATTTCCACCGAGAATACATTATATCCGTTGTTAGCCTCCTGTTCATCCATCTTCTCGTCTAGAGAAGATGTCAACATATTTCCGAACGAGTTTGTACCCTCAATAGATACGTCACCGCTGCCTGTCGTGATTTCTCCATTCCTTTCCTCTGTAATATCGTCGGCTTTAGCGTTGACATTCGGAACATACGACACCATACTAAAGACTAATAACATACTTGTAAACATACTGACAATACGTTTTTTCATAACTTTACCTCCATTTTGAATAAATTTTAATTATAGTGTCTATACCTATCTTATAATATACCACTATAAGAAAAAAAGCCCCGCAATCCCCGATAAATCAAGGCTTTGCGGAGCTTTCCGACCACAATTCTGACCAGAAATAAAATAAAAAAGCTAAACGCAGGCATATAATTTTTCAAGCTGCTTACGTTTCATATCCATATTGGAATGTACATACCTCTCAAGTGTAATTTTCACACTTGCATGACCTAAAAGTTCGCTGACAGTTTTAACATCAATCCCAAGCCGAATGCATTCCGTAGCAAAGGTATGCCGCAGAACATGAAAATTCCTATACGTTACACCAATGTGTTTCAGAAAAGTTTTGTACCTGTACTGATAAGTCCTCGGTTCGGTATGTTGAACTGATTGTGTCAGGAAGCAGCAGTCAGGATTGACATTTCGTTTGATTTTAGCAATCTGCGACAGCATAAAAGTCGGAATAGGAATATCACGGATAGACTTAGCGCTTTTTGGCTCATCGATTAGCACAACTGTTTTAGGTGTTATTGCATTAGGGTTTTTAATTCTCTGGAGCGTTTTCCGTACACGAATCACCTGATTTACAAGGTCAATATCCTGCCACTTCAAAGCGCATATCTCACCTATTCTCAGACCAGTATAAAGGCAAAGCAGAATACCGAGAATTTGGCAATCATCACATAAAGCATTCTTACGAATTTTCTCTATTTCAATGCTTGTAAAAACCTCAATTTCCTTATGCTCCGATTTTGGCAGCGATACATTTTTAGCAGGGTCATCAAGCTTGTATTCAATTTCTCCGTAAGCAAATACAGATTTCATCATGATTAGAATTGCCTGCACGCTCCTTGATGAAAGTCCTTTTCCGTCATCTCTGCCGCATTCCAACAGTTCGGACACATAGCGATTGATCATAAATGAAGTCACTCTGTCAACACGCATATCTCCAAGCGGTGCAGCGATGTAATTCTGATACATGGTGCGATAACTGACATAGGTTGATGATTTAATACTATTTTTACGGCTTGCAAGCCAGACCGCAAACAACTCGTTCACAGTTATCGGGTTGTTTTTTGGCAACAAATCAACTTTAGCAAGCTGTAGCTTCTGCGAACATTCCACATAGCTGTAAGCGTAAACAGACGAATACTTTGCTCTACCGTTTTCCATGTAACTTGAAATATACCTGCCCTCCCAGCGACCGTCCTTGCGTTTGAATATGTTTTCTCCTCGTCTTGACATGGCGATACCTCCTTAAAATATGTACTTTAAGTATACACCCGTTTTGACGAGATTTTTGACCAGAAATAGAAGAAAAAAGAGTTATAAACATCTCGAAATCCTTGATATTTTACCGTCAATTATATAGATTGACAGAAAGCTATCATTGAATTTGTACAAAATATATAATTAGTTTTGTCAGTTTTAGTCAATCCGTGGATTGACATTTTTATCTTTTAGTGGTATATTATAAGATAATTTCGGTGTATACTGCACATTTTGTCGTATGTTAACTCTGTTTTAGGGAGAAGTCAAGTCCATTTTAAAGGTTTATTGCTTATGCTTTAAGTTGGTTACTGAATTTTGTAGCATTATGTAATATACTTATAGTTCAAAACAAAGCGTGCTCCGAGAGTAAAAAATCTTGGAACGCAAAAAAGTTTTTTATTAGCTGTTGACAAACGAATGTGCCAGTGATATAATATTAAATAAGAACGACATAGTTCAACATAAAATGACAATTAAATAGTGTGCCACTTACATAAACATATCGTCGAATACTTTTAGATCTTTAAGCTCGTACATATTTCAGGCACGATTTTGGTAACAACGGGATAGCTATATCCTTTTGTAAAAATCGTGAAACTGAAAAGTGTACGGGCTTTTTTGTTTTGGTTACATATTGATATCGGAAATTTAATTAATGTGCGTAAAAAATTTGAATGCGATTTACAAAGTAAATTAAAACGAAAAGCAACAGAAACTTGAAAATTGAATAGGAGGCTTGATAAATTGAAAAAGTTCAACTCAAAGTCCTGCGAGGAGATCATGACCACTGTGTACAGACCGATTGAATTTGTCGTAGACAACTTACTTGCACAGGGTCTGTATATCTTAGCAGGAGCACCGAAGGTCGGCAAGTCGTGGCTTGCGCTGGATATGTGCCTGTCCATTGCAAAAGGAGAAAAGGTCTTAGGTGTCAGCAAACCACGCAAGGTACTGCGCTGTATTTGTGTTTGGAGGATAGTTATGTACGAATCCAAAATCGTCTTTACGAAATCACTGACGAACCTGCGGAAAGATTGCATTTTGTAATCATGTCCGAATCAATCGGGAACGGTTTGGAGGAAGAGATTGAAAACTTTAAAAATGAGCATTACGATTTAAAAGTTGTATTTATTGATACTCTGCAAATGGTGCGTAACGAATCGAAGTCAGGCTACGGTACTGATTACAAAGAACTGTCTGTGCTGAAAGCACTTGCGGATAAGCTTGGTATAGCTATAGTTCTGGTTCATCACACACGAAAGTGTTCCGACGGCGATCCGTTCAATATGATTTCAGGCAGTACAGGTTTGAGCGGTTGCGTTGACGGAAGTATGGTTCTGATTGAAAGCAAGCGTGGAAGTCGAAAAGCTAAACTGTATTGCGTAGGTCGTGATATTGAAAATCAAGAGATCAATGTTGTGTTTGAAAGCAGCAGATGGAAAGTGTCTGATGAGATTAAAAATATCGAACCCGACTATTTCCCCTTTGCTGTTCACGACTTTATGGTAACTCAGAAAAAGTTTAAAGGCTCTGCTACTGAACTTGCTGAAAAGTTATCTGCTCTGCTGGACAAAGAAATGTTTTCAAATCGTGTCAAAAAAGATTTAATTCAACACGCTTATGAATTGCTGGATTACGGAGTAACGTTTGAATCCAAACGCAGCAACGGACAGCGAATAATTATTCTGAATTACGATATGAAAAGTGACAGCAGTGACGGCAGAAATCTTATGCCGGAGGTGTGTGAAAACGCTGCCCCTGCTGTCCCTGTTGAAAACAGCGAAACGCTCGAAAACCCTTTAAATACGTTGCTTGCAATTGGTAAGTCCGAAGTTGATGCAGAAAGATCCGCTGTCACTGTTTGCAATCCTACTGACCCTGTTGATATTGTTACTGACACTGATGACAATGCAAAGGTTTATGAAGTCAAGTTAATGAGTCTTGATGAAGTGCTGCACATGTCAGCTAATAAAATAAGAAGTCAGCTTGCGAATAAGGGGATTGACATTCCGCCGTTAGAAACGCAAAGTAAGGCAACGTAAGCCGATTTGCGTGGCTTGAATTTTTGTCGGGTAAGTCTAGCAGAAACAGCTTAAAAGCCGACACAGGCTATTTGTGAGCCGCTGTGGGCGATATTTTAAATAAGGTTAGCTTGTGCAAGTCGAACTCAACGATTTGAGCAATTATGTACTTTTCACAATTCAGCATCTAGAGCTATAACCACCAAAGCTAAATATTTCATTGCAAGTTAAAGTTTCGGGGTCGCAGCCCCCGAAACACTCACAGCG
>OLOJ01002726.1_pt1 | contig 13714 bp, 14 predicted proteins | sample 1672251 | NCBI WGS metagenome assembly OLOJ01 (sample SAMEA3136664, study PRJEB25190) | human gut metagenome | biome: human gut; feature: human-associated habitat; material: faeces | place: Austria | collected 2013 | reverse complement strand
TTAATTGTCTTGTCGAAAATATGATAGGCTTCTGTGATTTTTAATCCATATGATATTGTTGCCATACATTTACACCTCCTTAAAAATTTCTTACATATCTAATATGCTGAATTTTTAAAAGTTTTGTCGTTTTTTTCGAAAAAAAACAAAAAATTTATTTTACTGGATTCCCGTAACAGCACTTACCTCGCCTAAACGTCAGATATGACATTCTTAGATATCTGACGTTTAGACAGAGCATGCGTGCATGGCTATTCTGGTTTTTATTTAATCAAATTTCGATATCTCAAAAATAACTGGAATGGAATACAGTTTTTATGCCTGTCATGGTATAAATACGCCAATCCTTGGAGAGAAATTTGCTTTTGTTGGAAGTACATATTCAATCCCGCTAAGCAGCTGGAGAAATTCAAGTGGAGAAACATTTGATTCTGACGGAACAATGAGTAATATTCCAAGTAATGTATCTGATGTTTATTCAAAAATTTAAGATGATGGCCTTAAATTAAGGCCATCTTTTTTTTGTTCTGAGCTGCGGTCGGCATATTAGAAGAAATTAAAAAAAATACCAAAAAAAGAAAGGAATCTTAATTATGAATGAAGCTCAAAAAATATGTGCAGCAAAAAAAGACTTTGCTGATGCGCTGTATGACAGTAATATTTTCCCGATGTGGAAGAGAAATAACTATGGAACAGCCACACGCGTCAGAGTTAGTCTGAATAAAAACAGCAAACAGATATGCGTTCGCGCGTCTGATGTTTTTCTTGTTTTCGGTGAGCAGAACATTAAGCCGGCAAATGCATACCGGTTCAACCGTGTGATGATGAAGCCGGTTTCTGAAAAGCTGGAAATAACTAAGATTTCCGGCATTAAATACTCAGTTGAGTATATTGCCGAGTATGTAGTACCATTTGCATCCATGTCAGCCTCTGATATGTCTGCTGCCGCATATTCTCTTGCTTAATCTCCGTGCTTTTGTCCGGAGATTTTTTTTGTGCAGAAAAAAAATAAAAAAAATGCAAAAAAATATTACAAAAAATAAAAAATCCTGCATATTAAATATGTAAGAGATAAAGCCCGCGGAGCAGGAGCGGTAACAGCCGTCCTGCACCAGCGTATGCTAGCGTATCGCTGGAAATATGGGTGTTGCCGAAACGCGGATACTTAAGTTCTCTTCGTGCTTTGCAGCGAGAAATTTCCGGCAAGGTTGGATGTGAGGCTGGAAGCCGGCATAGCCGCCGCATGTGGTGGCGGATTGCACACTAGGCTTCGTGTAGTCGGGGCTGCAAAAAAATATTTTTATTTTTTTTCAAAAAACGTTACACTTTTTAAAAAATTAAGCATATTATATATGTAAGCGTTGAGGACGAACGAACCGCGAAGAGTATCTACGGAGAAAACGGGGATTGTAGCTCCTTGACGCAAACTTAAAATTTCGGCTTATAGCAAGTTTGACATTCGTGCCAGCTGAAGGTGGTTACTTCAAATTTTATTGGATATTTTTTCTTATGCAAATTTACCGCCGCGGCTCCTCGAAATTTTTTCAAAAAAATTCGTAAAAAATGTTACACTTTTTATTTTTTTAAGCATATTATATATGTAAGCGGAAAGAGCGAACGAACCGCGCCGGTAGGATTGGCGAAAGCGGGGATTGTAGTTTCTGGATACTTGCATATGTGACGGGAATCTTTTTACGCTGGCGTCTGCCGGACGCCGCCCTTGGTGGAGGCACGGCAGGAAAAACACAGACTTAAAGAAACCTGAAAAGTTAAATCGTATTTCGGCACCTTTGTAAGCGTTACTTCATTCTTATATAACAGATATTTACAAAGAAAAAAGCTCCCGGAATATGCTGCATATGCGGCAGAAATGGTGAGATATAATTTTACGCTTGCCGTAACTCGAAATACAAAAAAAATAGCGGCGAATGAACCAGGTTATTACCGGTTCTGATTCGGTTACTCCATAATAGAAAACATAAAGCTGCCAGCAAACCTGAGCGGCCGGGCATACCGGCAAGTGCTTGTGCATGCAGGCAAAAACAATTACTTTACCGAATCGTATACTCGCGAAGATTTCTCTTCCTGTGCTGATGCAGGATACACACAAAACGAAAAACCTGAATTTCGGCTGTGGCATGCGTGCCATCTAAGCGGTTACTTCTTTGATGAATCAAATACTGAACAAATTGTCTTTACCGCTTAACATACTTGAAATTCAATTTTTTGCGGCTTAACCGGGCGACGGGAATTTCCCCACCGGTAATTTGGTTACTCCGAAAGTAGAAGAAAATGGCGATGGCAGTTCTGGAAACAGGATAGCTGTGCAATGCCGCTGGTATGTTATACATGCGGCAAATTATAAATTAGCTTATTGAAGATGTCGCGCCTCGCATGATATACGGCAGGCAACAACACATCTTCAAATAACAACAAATTTTACCAAATTAATCACTCGCAAAAACAAAAAAAATAACAAAAAAAATAGCGGCAAAATTGCTTGGTTACTACTTATAAAAGAAATTACATATTTATAATACTAATGCCTTGCGTAAGGCTTAACAGCTGCGAAGACAGCAAAAAATATGGTTCGGTGTAGCCGCCTGATGCACCTTAAAATATACAGGCGGAAACAAAGACCATACCGGATATACCGGCATGGCACGATGCATTTTGAAATTTATACGGCAGCGGTCTTCATTGGCCGCAAAAGAATTTAGCGTGCGAAGGCACCTCCTCCGATTTGAAAAATTAAATTCTTAACTAATTTGTGCACCAAGCAGGTCACTCGCTAAAATTATGAAACGGCATGCCAATTCACAACTGGCATGCCGTTTCTTGTAATATACAAAAAATGAGGTGATAAATATATGCGTTATGAAATTAAGGGTGAGACCCTTCCGGTTGTGATTTGTTATCTTGACGCCGGAGAAAAAATAATAACTGAAAATGGTGGTATGTCATGGATGTCTCCAAATATGGAGATGAAGACTTCGTCTAACGGAGGAATTGGTAAGATGTTTGGCAGGATGTTTTCAGGCGAGAGAATGTTCCAGAATATTTATACTGCTAAGGACGAAGAGGGCATGATTGCTTTTGCGTCATGCTTCCCTGGTTCCATTAAAGCTTTTGATGTATCAAAAGGGGATATGGTTCTGCAGAAAAAAGCGTTCCTGGCGAGCGAAGCAGGAGTGGAGCTGTCTGTGTTCTTCAATAAGAGAGTGGGTTCCGGCCTGTTTGGCGGGGAAGGATTTATCATGCAGAGATTGTCAGGCAAAGGTATTGCTTTTGCTGAATTTGATGGACATGTGATTGAGTATGACCTGGAAGCCGGCCAACAGCTGGTTGTGGATACAGGACATCTTGCGGCCATGAGTGCTTCCTGTAAAATGGAAATTAGAAGTGTGCCCGGAGTTAAGAACATGTTGTTCGGTGGCGAAGGTTTTTTTAATACAGTTATCCATGGCCCCGGTAAAGTATGGCTTCAGACTATGCCAATCTGTAATATGGCCGGTGCGTTAATTCCGTATCTGCCGACATCTGGAGGAAACTGATAAAGTATGATAACTAGCAAGAAATATTAATTGCAAAAAAAACCGTCAGCGTAAGTGCTGGCGGTTTTTTGTAGTTTAGCAGCAGATTCCTGAGGCTTCGACATTTGCGCCCTTATGGATAATCGCCTGTTCGTGTACATCTTTAGCAGCAATTAAAATCTCTGACTCTGAACGCCTGGAAAAGTATGCCAAAATATCATCTTTATTAACAATTCCTCTGATAACGTATCCTTCTCCAAAACGATTGGCAAACCATTCGGCTTTATTAAAATCATACGTCCAAGACATTCCTTTTGGATTTCTTCCCCTTGATACACCACGATATACCTCAAGTACATTCGGGAGAGAAGAGTATGTTTCGTATTCGTCTGGATTCATCAATGCTTTTTTATCAAGTCCTTTGAACCATTTTTCAGACAATGATACCGGCACATTCACATCTCCGTTCGGATTCTCCTCTTCAACCCAGGCCTCTGAAAGAGCTTTTGCAAAATCATCAGCTGACCAGAAGCGCCGGCTGAACTTAAGAAAAGTCAGGTAATAAGAAGAACGGAATGTATACATCAGCAAAAGCGGTTCTTCTGTCTTGTCTATTTTCTGCTCGTATGCAGCACAGGCTTTCTCAAACGCCTTTTCTGAATCCCTAATGTTAATAATTTTTTCGTTGTCAAACCAATATGGCGATTGAAATACCGGATGGTTCACGATGAAATCGAACTCTGTCTCTGTCATTGGAAGGTGAAGCATCATTTTTGCCACATCCTTCAGTCCGTTAATGTCTGTTGTTTTTCTCATGTTAAAATTCCCCTTTCTTGTTTTGTGTATATACACAATATGCCGAATTTTGTATGCATCTAAATGTCGAAAAAGAACGGTATTTTACGACTGGTTTTTGTGGAGATGGCGTTATATATGGTGTATGATATATGTACACACAAAAACACATAATAGGAGGTTACACGCATGAACACAAACACATTATATGAAACGGTAATAGGGGCAATTGCAGAAGATGAGGTTTCAGAAGAGTATGCAGGAATCCAGAATGAATTTTCAGAAGGCTCAGAATGTGACAAGTTGTACGAAGAAGTATATGAGGCAAAGCAGCGCATCAGCCAGAAACTGCATAAAGCCGGAGAAGAAGACGCTGATGTAGAATTAATAATCAATCATATGTTCGATATCTGCCGGATAGTTAGCACCAAAATGTTTGAGTATGGCGCGATAACTGCGTAAAAATGTATACATATAGGCAGCCTGATAAAGCAGGCTGCCTTATTTTTAACCATTTTCTTAACTGTTTTGAGTTTTTTTCTGTCTTAATTTTGGCGCCAGGCTGGTAATCTTGCTTACCATATGCAGACTTTATTTTGGATGTTTCCTCAAGAAGAAAAAGAATACGAAAAAAGATTCTGTAAAAAGTAAAAATTATGCTTAATATATCTGTTTTTGATTTTCTGCTTTTGTTTTTCTTTTTTTTACTTTTTTTGTAATGTTTATTTTTATTGACATTTTTGGTGATTTTGTTTAACTTATTTGACGTTATGCTTTTTGACGACTTGACTATTAGCCGATGTGTAACTGTGGCTTTTGATGATTATTTTTTTTGCTTTTTTTTAATTTTCTGTGGTTCTGGGTGTTGGGTTTCTTTTTTTTATTTTTTTTTGTGTAGTCGTTGGTGGGGCAGTAGTGGAGTATCGATGATTATTGAATATTGCTGTTTTTTTGGTACTTATGGTAAATCTGACAGTGCTAGACCGGGAGGTTTTTGGACATAGTTGTCTACCGCTGGTAAAGCGACTTTATTCTATGTTTACATATAGATTTGCATTTTTGCTTTGACTACGCTTTTCTTGTTTTTTTAATTCGTATTTCTTTTCTGTCCGCTATTCGTATTGGCTGCAATTGCCGCAAAAGATGTTGTTTGGCTGAACTTTTACCTGTTAAAGTCATATATCGATGCATCTTCACTGATAAACATTTTGCTCCTTAAAATTCCCTCCACGTTTTGATTCCGTCTGTCATCTACATTCCATGATATTTCTGATGTTCTGCCGGCAAAAATGTAATGATTTGTCTGTATTGATAGCGTTGATGTGCATATATAGTATGTACACTTTTTCGTGTAAACATATATGTATATATAGTGTATGCACCTTTTGTCTACATCCCCTGCCTGCTGAGGCTAACAAGCGTATGCATTTTACCACATATGGTTTTGTATGCATATAAGTATGTACATTTTTTGTGATATTGTGTTTTTGTGTGTATGTAAATATATGCATGTTTTTGCGTAAGTGTTAACAAATCCCTGATACTTTACGTGTACACTTTTTATAAAAATTTTGTGTATATATAGCATATACTGAATACATTAAACGAGGCCAAACAAAAACTGGATATAGTGGGTGTGCCAGTATGGTCTGGGAAAGCACGTTGCTTTTTTGCGTAAAGATGCAAAAAGACACAAAAAAAGGAAGCCGAAGGCTTCCTTATGACGTTTGGACATATCGTTTGGACACAACCAGCTCTTTGTAGCTGATTTTTTTTGTTAACCTAGCATCCGGCATCAGCCGAGGCGCTGCAGAGCACCGCATCCGATGATACGGCCTGCTTCGTCACGGCGAAGGTCAGCCGGAACAAGAACGTCGGTTCTGTCCGGTACTGCCTGTGCCACTAGAGTGGAAGTGAGGTAAATCACCCCATCCTGTGGGTCAGGCAAGTCGGTTACGACAGTGTCGAATACTGTCTTGACAACCGGAATAATCCCGATTGTTCCGACCTGCTCCACATGGGAGCCCACGCGAGCGACACTTCCGGATGTCGGGATTGTAAGAACCTCCCCATCCGGAAGGATGAGGTTGACATCGTGAGGTGTCAGGTTCTCAAATTTAACCTCCTGTGCTGGTGCCTGGTTAACGAGTTCTCCATTTTCAATCTTTGTCATGATTATAGTTCCCCTTTCATTCTGGCCTTTAAAAGGCATAAATAAGTTAGCAATTATAAAATGCCAAAAAATAATCACAATAAAAAACTGTAAAAGTATCCTCCATCACAATTCCGGTAATGCCACGAGTTGTGCTCACGTATACCGGACGTGGCGGGCAGGATTTCAGGATATATACAATAATCGCCTTTTGTATACTTTTTTCCGGTTTTTCTGTACTGCTGCCGCACGTACATACTTTCATTCCTTTCTTTTCTCTGCATATTAAGTGAGATTAAAAAAAAGAAAGGAAGCAAAAATAATGAGAAAAAAATTAATCGCAGTAATGACAGCAGGTGCAATGATGGCTATGGCTGGGGCACCGGTTCAGGCAGCAGAAGGAGAGAAAGATGTTGTTATTGCCCAGGCTGATGGAAATGTTAGCCAGGATTCAGTGGACAGAGCAAATGAACTGCTTAATGCGATGCCGGAAAAGGTGCTGGAAGGTTTTTGTGATAATGGGTGGAAATTCTATGTTACAGACAAAAACCTGGCAAATACATTTTATGCTGGCATCTACAATTCGGTCAAAGGCGTTACAGATTTTGATAACCATGAGATTTTTATAGAGCAGCGTGATACCGCAGTAGATACGGCAGTCGTCCATGAGTTTGGCCATTACCTTGACTGTATAAACGGATACCAAAGTAATACTGCAGAATTTGCTGATATATTCAACAGTGAGAGCAATTCTTTTGTTCAGACGTTTAATGTTGATTTTCATTATGATGTCGGAGAATTCTTTGCCGATGGCGTTTATCGGTATTACGATGGAGAGCAGGAAACGCTGACTCAGGCATGCCCAAGGCTGGCTACGTTTATAGAAAATATTGTGTCAGAATCTTGATGTCTCAGGAAAGGCTTTCGCGCGTAAGCGCGAAGGCCTTTTTTTTGTCTTCCTTCAAAATCCTGCATATTACAAATGTAAAGAATATCAATAAAAACACCAACAAAGAAAGGAGTCAAAATTATGACAAACAATTTTCCAAATTCAAAAATCGTAGAAAGGCTGCGGAAAAGATATCCGGAGGGATGCAGGGTCAAGCTGATTCAGATGGACGATATTATGGCGCCGCCAGCGGGGACATGCGGAACTGTCAGCTATGTTGACGACATTGGCAGTATACATGTCAACTGGGATAACGGAAGCACACTGGCTGTTGTATATGGCGTCGATTCATGCATGAAGATAAGAGAGGATTAAAAGATGTTAGACGAAAAAGAAGAAAAAAGACAGAAAAGAAACGTTAAATTCAGTTTAATGCTGATGATTTGTGCGGTGATTATTGCATATGAGTATAATCTGCGCGGTTATGCGTTGGCTCTGTCGTTTGTAATTGGCCTCAGCATCATGTGGACACCGGTTGTGTTATTCTGGATTGCATATTATGTAAGAGCAAAAAGAATTATCAGAAAGAATCTGGATGAAGCTGAGTATATGATATACAAACTGATGAGGAAAGACCCGAATCATGTATATCTTATCAACTACCCTGACCAGAAGAAGCTGAAAGAGGCAAAAGCAGATATTAAAAAAATATTTGAACGGCATCGCTGGATGCACAGACTGGATGTGAAAATGGAATGGTAAGATTTAAGCAGGCAATAATATGCCTGCTTTTTTTTGCCTGCATGGCAGCAGACTTATGTTTCAGGGCTTTTCTACAATATGCAATTTGGAAGAGAACTCCGCAAAAGATTTTTCTTGGATGTAAAAATTCAGCATATTAAAGCCGAACAAATAATGAGGAGGAATCTAAAAATGATTTATTACACTTCAGATTTACATTTTGGTCAGAAATCACTGCTTGCAACGGGTAAATGGAAGGAGCGTCCTTTTGAAACCCTTGAAGAGATGCATGCAGCACAGATTAAGAAATGGAACGATAAGGTCACAAATGGCGATGATATCTATATTGCAGGAGATGTAGGTGCAAGAGGGTATCACAATATGTTCCCGGAATTACTGGCACAGTTGAAAGGCCGGAAGCACCTGATTCTCGGAAATCATGATGACGTCAGCGATTTGAGGGTACGTCAGCAGTTTGTTGAGATTGTAAACTATAAGGAGCTTACAGATTTCAGCAAAGGGAAAAAAGGTAAAGGAAATGAAGCCCGCAAGGTTGTTGTCTCACATTATCCGATTATGATGTGGAATGGACAACATAAAGGGACAATCCTACTTTATGGTCATCTGCATAATACAGTAGATGAGAAGCTCTTTCAGCAGTATCTGAGAGAATACAATGAAGCAAGGCCGCCGAAGGCGTCACGTGGCGAGACAGAATGTCGTGCATTTAGCGTCTGCCAGTGCTTATGGGATTACGAACCAGTATCTTTGGATGAGATTCTGGCAAGAAACAATAAAGATATTGTAATAAGGTAGTCGAGAGCAGGCAGCTATGCCTGCTTTTTTTGTCTACACTGGCTATTATTTTCTGTGCAATCGTCGGGTAGCCGTAAGACAGGAGAAATCCTGTCTTTTTCTTTTGCGAATTTTTGGCATATTGTAAGCAAAACAAAAAGAAAGGTGGAAAAATAATGACAAAAAAATTAATCCTGGAGACATTGGATGATGTTAAGTGGCTGGCTCGCGTGCTGTGTATACAGCTTCAGATGCTGATATGTGACCTGAGACTATTCCAGCTTAAAGAACAAAGGTTCTTTTTAAACCGCAAGATAGATGTGGAGTATGCAAAGTTTGCCGGGAATACTGCGGAGGTTTTCAGGCTGCAGCTGTTCCGGTTAATGATGATGCTGTTTAAGGTGGCAAATTTTGTCTTCGTGGCAATCTGGGTGTCGCTGTTTTTATGCAGGATTACAGGGTATGATATTTACCCGATGCACGGCGAGCTGCTGGAATGTACATATAAGACTTTTGTCTTTCTCGTACTTTCCATTCCGGCGATACTGACAACCCCGGAATGCAAGTCACTGGTAAAAAAGAACGGGCTTTGGCTTACGTCTGCGGTATATATTTTTGCATATACAGCGGAGTTGTTCTTAATACTGGCATTTCTGATGTAAACGGCAAAGCAGGCGAAAGCCTGCTTTTTTGTTTGCTGTTGGTTCAGACATATTAATGTTGCTAATTTAAAACATTTTTATTAATGCCGATTTGCTCGGCAAGAAAGAGAGGGACTTATGATGCCTAAAATGAGGCGCCGATTGGCGCGTAAAGCAGCAATGGAGAAGGTTGTGGTGGTAGCTTCTTGGCTGCCGCCGGTTATCGTTTCCGGATGTGCGTATTACGCCATCGGGAAGTGGGTTTTGACCGCCATTAAAAGCGGTCTGGCTGTCAGAATTCTCCTGACAGTCGCCAAGGTTTATGCAGCCCTTTGGGGCTGCGCTGCACTTATCCTTGTGATAAGTGTAGTATCAGGACTCGCTCTTGACCCGTTAAACCGGGTTTGGCGAGAGCTTGAAGACCGCCGAAACCGCTGACCAGGTATTAGCAGGTTGCATTTTGCAGCCTGCTTTTTTTGTGTGCTGAAATTCAGCATATTAAACCTGAAACGTAAAAAGAAATTTAAAAAGAAAGGAATTAAAAAAATGAATAATGAATACGAACACATGGAAGAAAAAACTCAGGAGGGCGTATGCTTTCAATGGGATGAATCTCACGAAGACATTGTTGATATGAATGTGGAAGCCGGAATCAAAATTGTTGAACTTCCTTCAAATATCAGGATACCAAAAACGGAAAAGGCATTTCCTGATGTTGAAGAGCTGGTAATCGCAAAAAATGCCAAGAATATTCTTATACCGAATACTCTTTTTCCGAATGTTAAGAAGGTTACTTCTCACAGTTTCCATTTTGTGTCTGGAAAATATCTTGTTAAGAAATATCGTGGGATGTATGCAAAACTACTGAATGTATTTTGCACGTCTGAAGATATTAATTTGAAATACGGTTCCAACTATGAAAGAGTGTCATCTATTGCTGATTATGCATTCGCTGGAAGTAAAAGCACTGTACTGTTAGGTACAGACTCTATCTCATCATGTGGCGAATTTGCATTTAAAGACTCTGTTTTTGAAAATCAGCCTTTTATAAATGGGGTTAAGGAAACTGGAGGGATTGTTTTTGATATAGATTATGATGCTGACGAAGTAGTCCTCCCGGATGACCAAAAAACGCTGCGGGTGTATGCGGACAACATAGACTTATCAAAAGTCAAGAAACTTGTTATTCATAATGCTTACAGCCTGAATTATTTCATGACATCAAAGATACCGCCTGTAATTGTTGTTGATTCAAACAATATTTATCTGGACGATATGGTAACAATAGTGCATAGTTCAAGAGGAGATTCCGTGGTGAAAGATGTACAGCTTACAGATAAAGTAAAACGTTTCGTTATGCATAACGGAATTGTTTACACTTCTGATATGAAAACTCTTGTTGCCGGGCTCCCCTCTAATAAGGAAGTTGTCATCCCGGAAGGCGTTATGGAAATTCACGCGAATGCGTTCTATCGCTGTAATATTGAATCTGTAACAATGCCGGATTCGCTTGAGGTTATTGATTCATGTGCGTTTCAGGAATGCAAAAATCTGAGTACAGTCAAATTTGGCAATGGACTTACAAGAATTTGTGAGAGAGCTTTTTCTTATTGTAAAAATCTGAAAGAAATTGTTCTTCCGGATAGATTAGAGAGGATGGATTCATATGCATTTTCTAATGCCGGACTTGAATCAGTAACTTTTGGTAGTGGATTGAATAGCTTGTCAAACGGCGTTTTTGCGAATACTCCGATGCAAAAAGTTCATATTCCTAATACCGTAACACGTATTGCACACTTTGTCTTTGGTGAAGATATTAAATCCATCATTGCGGATAATTATATTCAGGACATTGAATCCGTAGTATCTTGTATAAATCGGCGTAACGCAGATGACTTCGTCATTATTTCATGTGATGGAAAAAAGGCATATATTCCTAAAAATGTCAAGCCGTCAATGTTCGATACCCTAAAATCAAGAGCCAGCTTTTTCTGGTCTGATGAAGGAGAGGAAACATGTGGCTTCTGGGATTGCTCTTATTCTGCAAAAGGTCGTGAAGATGAAGCTTTGGCTGAATATCTGGAATTTGGATTCATAGACGCAAAAGAATACTTAAAAAAGAATTCAAAAAGGATTATCACAAGACTTGTTGAGGAAGGAAATGAAGACAAAATCGTTCAGTTCTTAAACCTTGGATTTGTTTTAAAACCTACATTGAAGTCATTGATTCCGAAGGCAGAAGAGAAGGAACTGGCAATTGTGTCCTCGTATATTTTAAAACAAATCGGAGACAAAAAAACGTCTAACAGGTTTGCTTTGTAAATTGTTGATTTGCTGGAAGGCTGGTGCGAAGCGCCAGCCTTCTTTTTCTCATGGATGGATTTTTTGGCATACTAAATAGTAATTTACATAATGTTATTATTGTCAACTATTTTTCTTATTTCGTATAATTTCGTCTGTAATATTTTTCAGCATCTTATATATATACAAAATTAACGAAAAGGAGATTAAATACATGATGCATAATATTGGACCATTTCATGTTAACGGTAATGTATTAACAAAGCACGGAAGAACAGTAGGGGAGCCTGCAATGCTGATAATGAGAACGGATGATTTTTGTGTCCCAGTAAAAATCGGAAGTAAAGAGTATATCTCTGTATCATATCAGCGCTTCATTAGGACTCGCAAAGACCAGGCGCATCAGGTACATTTTCTGGTGTTTGATACAACAAAGCTTTCAATTGACGCGGTTTGTACAGTTTTTAATGCCGCAATGAATAGTGCTGGCGATGGTGTCCTTGAGATGCTTCTTGATGAAAATGTTGCCGGTTTGATGCAGTATGTAGATGCTTTGCAAAAAGCCGGATACTGACAGCTTGCTCAGTGTCTTGCCTTGCTGACAATTTGCCGGCAAAGCTTGACTTTTTGCCAGGCTTCGTCAAAAGCGCCTTTCTAGGCGCTTTTTTTGTGTACTCTGCAGATTACAAAAGTCTGCATATTATCATAATGGTGCGTAAAACCGCGGCCAACCTAAATATGTATTGCTTAAATTTACATATTTAGTTGTCCGTCGGATGTAAGCGCCGGTTTTATTTTCTTTAAAAAATCCGCAAAATTTTCATCTGTTTGATAAAATCTGGCATATTAAAAATGTAGATAAAGATATGAAAGGAGGTATATGATATGCGTACATTTAAAATGATAATCGACCCTACAAAAAACAAGAAAAATGCTGCGTTCTGTCAGTACTTTAAGACAAATACCGCAGATTCCAAATGTATGTATAATACTGCAAATTTTTATATCCGTAATACAATGACTGGTTTAAAAAAATCTCCGGAGGAGCGTACGCACTTGGAAACTGAAGTGCTGCATTACGTCTTTACCGGTATTCAGAAAGCCAATGAGGTTATTGGCCAGAAGAATATGAAGAAGAAATTCGCAGAGTTGAAGCTTGCCGATGTAGGCGGTATGAACTCTGCAGCTATTGCTTTTTCTATCGTAAGCCAGGAACCGTTCCAGTATCCGACCGCGAAAAAATGGTTTTTGTCATATGGGACGCTTGATGCCATCTTTAAGTTTACAAACAACCCTGTATACAGACGCATGAACAGCCAGGTTAACCAGAATGCAATCCGCAAGGCAGTTGCTGCATGGCAGGGATATTTTGAGTCTTTAAAGGCATACAAGAAAAATCCGGCAGGTTTTACCGGAAAGCCAAAAATTCCCGGATACAAGCAAGACGAGGAATATACTGCATGGTTTTCAAAGCAGGGGGCGAAGCTGAAGGAAGAAGACGGCAGATGTTATATCCAGTTCGTAAACAATCCTGACAGATTTGCAATCGGGAAGGCATCTTTGTATGGTGATTTGAAATATGTTAAGACTGAAGTAAAAGCCATGTATGGAAAATACTATATTCTCATCACATTTGATGACAAGATTACCGAAGTAGAAGCTCCTGAAAATCCGAAGCGAATCCTTGGTCTTGACCCTGGAGTAAATAATTTTCTTGGTGTCGCAAATAATTTCGGTGGCGCCCCGTTTGTAATGAATGGCCGTGCGGTAAAATCTGCGAATCAGAGATTTAACAAGAAGCGAGCAAAACTGATATCTTCTGTTACAAAAGGCAGTGACAGCAAATCTTCTGTAAAATACAGTAAGC
>OLOJ01002713.1_pt1 | contig 13756 bp, 17 predicted proteins | sample 1672251 | NCBI WGS metagenome assembly OLOJ01 (sample SAMEA3136664, study PRJEB25190) | human gut metagenome | biome: human gut; feature: human-associated habitat; material: faeces | place: Austria | collected 2013 | reverse complement strand
TCTTTCTTAATGCCGATGATATTATTTCTGATCATGGGGTGTATTTTGGCGGTTTTTTACTATCATGATAAAAATATTCTCAGTGCGGCAGCATATGAGACAGCAGTGGTCGGAAGTACAAAAGCAAGGGAAAAAGATGGCGTAGAAACAGGAAAATTACAGGCATTATACAGAGAGCGGATAAGAAAAAAATGCGTTTTATTTCCAACGGGTCGAGCAAATGTAACCGTCGGAAAAGAAGAAATAGAAGTGACGGTAACCGCGAAAAAAGGAAAATTCAAAGTAGCGGTCCGAAAATGTGCTGCCGTTACAGAACCGGAAAGGAAGATCCGGGAGAAAAAGAAACTGGAGGAATTGGCAAATGGAGCGAAAAATAACAATTGAGGAAGAGACAGAATACAAAGAAGATTATCAGATGCGTATGCTGATGAGTAATGAAATTATAGGAATATTGCCGGTGAGAGGTAGAGGATTTAACGAGCGAAGTTGCTATGATTATAATGTGAGCGGCAAGATTTCTATGCGGGCAATGTATGAGCGAAATGAAATCAGTGCGAAAGACATAAAAATATTTCTGGAATGTTTAAGTATGGCGCTTGAGGAAGTGCAAAAATATCTGTTGGACATTCATTGTATATTATTAAACCCGGAATATATTTTTTATGAGGAGGAGCAGTTTTATTTCTGCTATTATCCACCGAAGACATCGGAATTATGGAAAGACCTGCATGAATTGACGGAGTATTTTGTAAAACATGCAGATTATCAGGAGGAGGAAAGTGTACAGACGATCTTTTTTCTGCATAGAGAGACGATGGAAGAAAATTACAGCCTGGATAAGATTATGACAAAGATTCTCTATCAGGAGGATGAGCGAAAAGAAACCAGAGAGAATGAGGACAGAGAGATGCAGAAAAAGGAGGTGCAAAACAGGAGGAATTTGTGGGAAAAAGAGGAAGTGCGGTATGATACGAGAGAACATGACTGGATCGCAGAGCAGGAGATGGGAAGCCTGATCATGGAAGAGACGGAGAATCTGTGGACACCGGTAAGGCGTTTCCTTAGAAAACACAAGAAGCCACGCTGGGGTGAATGGGATGATCTTCATATTGAAGAGGAAGAATTATAGATACAATTATGGATGGAATTGTAAAAGAAATTTTGATTTTTATATGTAATATATGCTATACTCAAGAAAAGATATCAGATAATTTGAAAGTGTGGTCTGACTAAATGAGATATAAACAGGAAAAAGCGCCCTGTACAGTTTTATTGATTCTGGCAAATATTATTGTATTCTTTGTACTGACAGCAAAAGGAATGACCGAGGATGCGGAATTTATGCTTGGACATGGAGCCATGTATGTTCCTTATATTATAAATCGTGGAGAATACTATCGATTGTTTACGAGCATGTTTATGCATTTTGGATTCGATCATCTTGCGAATAATATGGTAATGTTGCTTGTTATAGGATGGAATCTGGAAGGTGAGATTGGAAAGATTAAGTTTTTGATCATATATTTCTTAAGTGGGCTGAGTGGGAATATCTTATCAGCACTCTGGGATATGCAAACGGGTGATTATGCGGTATCCGCAGGCGCATCCGGCGCAATCTTCGGGATTGTGGGAGCAATTTTATATGTAGCAATTCGTAACCGCGGCCGGATTGGAACGATTACCGGTCGCGGCATTCTATTTATGATCATACTGAGTCTGTACTATGGATTTACCAGTGGCGGTGTGGATAATTTCGCACACATTGGTGGTCTGGTATCCGGTCTCGTTCTTGCAGTGTTATTGTACTGGAAGAGAAAGCGTAAATACCGTGAAAGTGCCTGGGACTGAGGAGACAGTAAGTGTTCCGCCATGGGACGTGGCAATTCTCCGTGCCAGCGCAAGGCCAAGACCGGTTCCATCTTTTTTATAAGTGACGAATGGCTCAAAGATCTTATCACGTTGTTCCGATGTGATACCGCAGCCATTGTCCCGGATCTCGATTACAAGAGACTGTTTTGCAAGACGGGCTTCCAGAAAAATGGAAGGAAGCTGTTCCGGGTTTTTCAAAGCCGGACTGAGTACAGCAGCTTTTGCATTTGTTAAGAGATTCAGTAACAGTTGACGCAGTTTTACCGGATCAGCCTGAATAACCGGAAGCGCAGGCGGAATTTTAGAAGTCATTTGAATATCGGTATCCAGGATGGATGTAGCAAAAGAAAGAGCAACACTCCGGAGAAAGGTATTCGTGTCGAGTGACTGAAGAGACAGGCGGTCTCCGTTATTAAAATCGGAGAGTTCCTCCAGAAGTTGTTTCATATATTCAACATCCTGGTGCATGTTCTTCCAGTGCTTCGAGGGAAGAAGTTCAGGAAATTCATTTTCCAGAAACTGCAGGTTACTGTATACCAGCGTAAGCGGGTTGCGGATTTCATGACTGATGGTACTGATCTCCATACGGTGATGGGAGAGAAGTCGGGTGAGAAGTTCCTTTTTCTCAGGGCTTTCTGCCATGATTTGTTGTAATTTGTCGTAGTCTGTCTGCGTAAACATAATACTTACCGCCTCCTTTCTGATTACTCAGTTTAGCATTGGCGGTTAAAATAATCAATTACATTTATAGAAAGGAAGAAGACATTATGAGAGATGATAATTGTATTTTTTGTAAACTGGCAAATGGGGAGATCCCGACAGCAACTTTATATGAGGATGAGGATTTTCGTGTGATTCTGGATGCAAGCCCGGCTGCAAAAGGACATGCGCTGATTCTTCCAAAGCAGCACTATGCGAATCTGTATGAGTTAGATGATTCTGTAGCATCAAAAGTACTCGTACTGGCGAAAAAGATGATCACTAAGATGACAGACATTCTTGGATGTGACGGGTACAACATTGTACAGAATAACGGAGAAGCTGCCGGACAGACAGTATTTCATTTCCATATGCATCTGATTCCGAGAAGCAAAGGCGATGAGGTAGGTCTTGGCTGGAAGATGGGCGAGCTTACAGATGAGGACAAGGAAGACATCCTGTCTAAGGTAAAATAAGATACAAGAGGCAGAGAATGTGTGTACGTTACAGAATAATCTGCAGGTATCATAAAAAGCAGGCAACAAAGGATAAGTTATAGTTATAAAGGAAAGATGGGTGAGGTGTATGAACGTACGATCAATTGGGAAACAAGCGTTTGATGCAATTTATGAATCTAATCTTGAATATGTGTATCGTACAGCGTGTTATTACACCCAAAATCATTATCAGGCTGAAGAGATTACGCAGTGTGTATTTATCAAGTTGTACGATAATATAGATAACGTAAATATGCAGTCCGTGAATTCGTGGCTTTTAATAACAACAAAGCACATGGCATTAAATTACAAAAGAGATTATGCACGGGAAACGCTGATAGATGAACTTCTGTATGATAATGAAGTCGGAGACAGTCTGGAAACATGTTATATGACTGAGTTTGACAGGACAAAGCGAAAAGAACTGGCGGATGAAATCTATCTGAGATTATTTGAGGAAAATAAACGCTGGTATGATGCCATAATGGCGGTCTATTTGCTTGAAAAGCCACAGAAAGAAGTGGCGCGTGAGATGGGCATTTCGCTGGAAGTGTTACACAGCATGCTATATCGTGCGAAGAAATGGATTCGTAAAAATTACGAGAAGAGATATCGCTATTTAGACGAGGCATAAGAAAAGGCTAATCTATAGGACAAAAGGTATAAGAAAAGCAGGTCGCAACAGGAATTTGCCTGTATGACCTGCTTTTATATACCTATTATTTACGCTTGCGGCTGACCGATTCAATCAGATCGATGATCGTATCGATAGAGTTCTGCTGAGAGGACTGCTTCATGGCATCGATGTATTTCTGACGGTTCTCATATACCTGATCTACCGTTGCCAGAAGGCTCTCGTTTGTCATCGTCTCTTCTTCCAGAACAACGCTGAAGCCCTGGCGTTCAAATGAACGGGCATTCAGGATCTGGTCTCCACGGCTGGCGCTTGCCGGAAGTGGGATCAGGATGTTCGGCTTATGTAAAGCAAGAAGTTCGCAGATAGCGTTCGCTCCGGCACGGGAAATAACAACATCTGCCATTGCAAACAGATCCTTCAGTTCGTCTTTGATATATTCGTACTGCATATAACCATCTAAGTGATTCAGTGTAGGATCAAGACGTCCTTTACCGCACAGATGGATGACCTGATATTTCTTCAATAACTGTGGAAGGATGGCACGGACTGCATTGTTGACTGCAACAGCGCCAAGACTTCCGCCGATGATGAGGATAACAGGTTTGTCAGATGTGAAACCGAGAAATTCTCTGGCTTTGAACTTATCACCGGTTAACAGTTCCTGGCGGATCGGTGATCCGGTAAGAACCGCTTTGCCTTCCGGCAGATAGCGAAGTGTCTCCGGAAAATTGCAGCAAATCTTTGTTGCAGCGGAAAAGGATAACTTGTTCGCAAGTCCCGGTGTCATATCAGATTCATGAATAATGGAAGGAACATGACAACTCTTACCAGCCAGAACAACAGGTACGGATACAAATCCACCTTTGGAGAAAATAACGTCCGGCTTCAGGATCTTGACCAGTTTCCTTGCATCTCCAAGACCTTTGAGAACACGGAATGGATCTGTAAAATTCTGAACGCTGAAATAACGTCTTAACTTACCGGTTGCAATCCCGTGATATGGGATTCCAAACTGCTCGATCAGTTCTTTTTCAATTCCGTTGTAAGAGCCGATATAGTGGATATCGTATTGCAATTCTTTTAAACGAGGAAGCAGTGCAATATTAGGAGTAACGTGACCTGCCGTACCGCCTCCGGTTAAAATAATTCGTTTCATAGTGACCTCCCAGATTTTAGCATTTACCTTTGTGGTAGTTATACTATATAATAAATGTACTATAATTGATGTCAGGTCTGAAAACATGACAGACCTCTGTACTTATATATTATACGTTACAGGGAAAATAGGTCAAGAGAAAGAAAAAAGTTCATTGATTTTTGAGAGAGAAAGGGAACAGGAAAAACATGAAAGAAAGCAAAGATCCATTCGATCGGATGATCCTGGATGATTTGGAGCGGGAAGCTGATGAGATCCGGCGCAACGTAGCAGCAGCGAATCTTCCGCCGATGACCAATGAACAGAAAGAAAGAATACGTGAAAATATCCAGAAAGAAATAGATGCCCGTGAGGTGCAGAAAATCTGCGAGCAATTGCCGAAAGAGTATCAGGAAGCCTTGAAAATCGGAATGGAAACGATAGAAAAAGAGAATCGGAAATCTGGCAAAGATAACGAAACGGAAGCAACGAAAGTCAGGGCAGATAAGGAAACGGAAGCGACGAAAGTCAGGGCAGATAAGGAAACGGAAGAGCTGAAAGCCGGAGCAGATAAGGAGACGGAAGAAGGAGAACCAGGATTCGGAGCAAATAAGGAGACAGAAGAAGGAGAACTGAGTGCCGGAACAGATGAGAAAAAGCATAGATTCAGGAGAAAGGCATATCTTTCACGGGTGGCGGCAGCAGTTGTTATAGTTCTGCTTGCAGGCGGAATCGGAGTTACCAGCTTTGGAGGACCTGAACGGGTGATGGAGATGATGAAGAGAAATGTCGGCAGTCGAAAAGTAGAGCAGGTGGATTCAAATAAAGATAACTTGGTGATTAAAGAAGAAAATGAGGAAGAGGCATACCAGAAAATAAAGGATGAGTTGGGAATTGAGCCGGTGAGACTGTCTGTAAGACCGAAAGGAGTTAAGTTTGTATCTGCTGAAATAGAAAAAAGAGCGCAGATTGCAGAACTGTCATATCAATATAAAAATGAAAACATTAATTATGTAATTAGTACACCACAATCTGATAATTCTTTGGCAATAGATGTTGAAGATAACGAAGTAAAGCATTATAAAAAGAAAATAAAATCAGTAGTATTAAATGTGAAAGAGTATGAGACGGAGCAGTCAAAAGAGAGAAGATATGCGGTTACATTTAATTATCGTGGTGGGGAGTATTACCTTATTGGTGTAATTCCAAGAATGGTTTTTGATGATATATTAAATAATTTACACTTTTTTTAAAAAGTGCGTCAGTTTTTCTTAACTTATGTGTCTTTATATATAGAGGATGAGAAATGAGGAGGGAATGAAAAACACACGAGATAGGAGGTGCTGATGGAAAAAAGAAATCGAAAAAGATATTCACTTCTAGTGATAGTGTTAATGTTGACCTGTTTAATATGGAACAGTACATTATTAGTAAAAGCGGAAGGTGAGAAAAAGATTGGTGAGTCGTATCTGACTCATGAAGAAGAAGCCGAAGGTACAACACCGATAAAAATGATGCGAGGTGAAGATCTACTAACTGGTTATTCCAAAGTCCGTAGAATGGGACCGGAATTAGTTTATGTTGGAGGATCAACAGTAGCTGCTCATACTGTGGATAGAATAGGAATTTCTGTTTTAGTGGAACGAGCGCAGGAAGGTGATACAGAATGGGAATTCTATGATGGATGGCAAACGTTTAATGAAAATACAGATCGTTTATCGTCTTGGAAACAGCTGGAAGTCGAGGGAGACTGGTATTACAGGGTTCGATGCATCCATTCAGCCAATGATGACGTAAGCAGTAGTTTTACAAACGGTGTTTTCATCGAAAAAAAGAGTATCTTTGAGCTTTAAAAAAGAAAATAAGTATAAAGAAAACAAGTATAAGGAAACCAAAAACTAAATTAACAAAGGAACGTGTGCAATGCGGGGGCTGCGCCGGGCGCTGAGTGGAAAGGTGTCTGAAGAAACTGTCAATAATATTTTTAAAAGAAAGAGAATATTTCAGTTTACCGAGTTTTTCAACCGCATGCAAACAAAGTTAGGACTTATTGGAAGCTTGGCGTTCGGCGCAGTCCCCGCATAAGATTCTAAGAATTGAAAAAAGACAAGTGAAAAAACAAGTGAAATGATAAGCGAAAAAGCTGCCATAATGGCAGCTTTTTTGATGGAAAATTCGCAAAAAGTTGGAAAAGGGAAATACAATTATTTTCCTGGATGAAGTACAGGAATTTAAAGATATTGTTACAAGAATTAAATTTTTGGTAGAAGAAGGAAGTTATCGCTATATTATGAGTGGTTCTCTTCTTGGAGTGGAGTTGAATGACTTGCGGTCTGCGCCGGTAGGTTACATGAGAATTTGTGACATGTATCCGCTGGATTTTCGGGAGTTCGCAAAGTGTGTCGGCGTAAATGAAGAGATTATTGAATCTTTGCGGATACATTTTGAAAAAAGAACTCAGGTAGATACATTTGTTCATGAAAAAATGCTGGATGTTTTTAACCTATATTTGATTGTCGGCGGGATGCCGGAAGCAGTAGATGTTTATTTGAAAACGAATGATTTCTCACAAGTGGCACAGATACATGACAAGATCATCCGGCTTTATAAACAGGATTTTTCAAAATATGAACTGTATTATAAATTAAAATTGCAGGAAATATATGATGCAATGCCGGGGCAGTTAGATCAGAAAAATAAACGTTTTCAATTAAACTCTATTGGAAAAGGACTCAGTTATAATAAAGTTGAAAATGATTTCCTGTGGCTGAAAGATGCAGGAGTTGCGATACCTGTATATAATATCAGTGAACCGAAGCTTCCGCTGGTGATAAGCGAGAACCGCAATCTGTTCAAATTATTTTTCTCGGATGTAGGATTGCTGACAAGCCGGTATTCAAATCAGGTGAAAATGTCGATATTAAATAAAGATAAAGCCATCAACAATGGTGCATTATTTGAAAATGTGGTCGCACAGGAACTATTAGCAAAAGGGCATAAAGAATATTATTTTAACAGCAAAAAGCAAGGAGAACTGGACTTTGTAATAGAACTGGATCTCAGTGGGCTTAAGGACAAAATTTAAAGAATGTTGTTTAGAAAACCAGCCACCCTCCGGAAAAGTAACGAATCAATGCTGTCTTTTCCGAAGAATGGCTGGTAAAAAAATGCTGTTTAAGTTTTTAATAAAGCAGTATGGATGTCCTAGTTCTCGTTTAATGCCTGGCGAAGCGCATGTGCAAGCTGATCCGGACAGGATGTTGCTTTGCTGCCGCAGGTGATTCCCTCTAAGCGGGAAATTGCTTCGTTAGCATCCATTCCGCGAACGAGACTGCTGAGTCCTTTTGTATTTCCGTTGCATCCGCCGAGAAATTCAACGTTTTTGATGGTAGTTCCGTCAAGTTCAACGTGAATTAACTGGGAACAGACACCGGTTGGTCTATAATCCATGGTAATTACCTCCTGATATATTAATGTGGATGAAAGTATCCAATGCGCATTATAACAGAGTTGGAAAAGAAAAGCTACAGGAAATCTTTTAAAATTAACCGTTCCTGTGTTATACTGAAATCTCAGGTTGTATGAGTATGCATTTTCTGTTTTATACAGAATACAAGGCAGGATTATAATAAAATTATTTTTAAATTATGAAGAGAGGAACGAAATTATGATAGGTATTATCGGAGCAATGGAAGAAGAAGTCGCTGCATTAAAAGAAGCGATGCAGGTCGAGTCTGTAACAGAGTACGCATCTATGACATTTTGTAAAGGCGTTTTATGCGGGAAGGAAGTTGTGATTGTCCGCAGTGGAATCGGTAAAGTAAATGCAGGAATCTGTGCGCAGATTCTGGTAGATAAATTCGGCGTAAACGCATTGATCAACACGGGAATTGCGGGATCACTGAACGCGAAGATTGATATCGGGGACGTTGTAGTGTCCAAAGAAGCACTGCATCACGATATGGATGCGACAGAATTTGGTGATCCGATTGGACAGGTGCCGCGTATGGATACACTGGCATTCCCGGCAGACGAGCATCTGATCAGGCTTGCAAAAGCGGCAAATGAAAAGGTAAATCCGGATATTCATACATTTGTCGGAACGGTGGCGAGCGGTGATCAGTTTATTGCAAGCCAGGAAGCAAAAGATAAGATTGTAAATAATTTCCATGCTTACTGTACAGAAATGGAAGGGGCTGCGATTGCGCATGCCGCATATCTGAACAAAGTTTCGTATGTCATTATTCGTGCTATTTCGGACAAAGCCGACAACAGCGCACATGTTGACTATCCGGAGTTTGAAAAGATGGCAATTGCCCGTAATATCAAGCTTGTACAGGAAATGCTGACATCTATGTAAATAAGTCAGAAATTATTTTGTGACATAAGAAAAGAAAATCGGACAGTATGCGACAGATGCATGTCGAATACTGGGGAACAAATTTTCGGCCCTCCTCTAAGATTTCAATTATAATGCTTAGAAAAGGAGGGCTTTTTTATGTTGAAAATGATAGTAGAAAAACAAGTGCTGCTGATAATTGCGGGAGTGTTTATGGCATTGGGGATCGGGAGTAAATGTGTGGTCGATGCGACGCTCAGAAAACTGGTGTATGGAGCGGGAAATATGAATAAAAGTACACATCCGTTTATCCGGCTGGTGCGGGCGAAATTTGAGCATGCCTGTATGATCAGTGAGAAGGTGGAAAATGTAGGCGTTTTTGTGGATAAGTACCTGTATGAATACCGGGTGCTGGGGATACGTTTACATACGCTTCGGAGAATGGAGCGGATATCGGCAGTTTTATGTATTTGCTGCGGAGTGACCGGAGCAGGACTTCAGTATGTGCAGGATGGCGGAATGACGGATGTGGTACTTAAGACAGGCGCAATTGGGATCGGTGCAGGAATTTTTGTGTTTCTTTTTCATCTGACAACAGATGAAAAATATAAGCTGCAGGTAGCAAGAAACTATATGGTTGACTATCTGGAAAATATCTGTTTGCACCGGTATGAAAAGGCTTACCGGAAAGAGAAGGAAGAGAGCCAGAAAATGAAAGAGAAAGTGGTCGCAGCGAGTGTGGATGTTAGTATGAGCAAGAATATGGAAGTGAATGGAGAAAGTTCAGTTGTAGGAGTGGACATGTCTGCAGAAAAAAATGTGGGGACGTGTACAGATATGATGATGGAGAAAGCCGGAACGGCAGGTACAGAGACATTTGCAAATAAATATCCAGAAAATGAAAATATAGTGGCAGCAAACGCTACAGTTACCCCAATCCGGAAAGAACTGTCGAAAGGGGATTCGCCGGAAGAGAGTATTCTGAGGCAAAAGGAAGAAAAGGAAGAAAAGAAAGAAGAAAAAGAAGAGAAAAAGTCGGTGGACAAGGATGTCCTGATCCGACAGATTCTGGAAGAATTCATGGCGTAAGCGAACTTTGCAGCAAGGAACAAGATCTGGGGTGTGGCAGGACTTATCTGGCGACACCCTATTATAACGTATTAAAACTTGCTATAATTTCCGTGATTTGTTAAAATTATGAAGAAAGTATGCATGTCCAAAGATATACGGATAATAACCGGACAGACCGGTCATGCAGAGAGTATTGAGGATGAAATACATGGGTAAAATATATTATATGATGGGCAAGAGTTCTTCCGGGAAAGATACTTTATACAAAGAAGTATTGAAAGCACTGCCGAAGCTTAAGACACTGGTGCTCTATACAACCCGCCCGATCCGGGAGGGAGAACAAGAAGGCATAGAGTATCATTTTGTGACGGACGAAGAGCTGGAGCGATTTGAGAAAGCCGGAAAAATAATTGAAGAAAGAACTTATGATACCGTGTATGGAGCGTGGAAATATGCTACAATAGAAGACGGACAGATAAATCTTGCGGCATATGATTATCTGGTTATCGGAACACTGGAGTCCTATGCCGGAATGAAGAAGTGCTATGGAGCAGAGAATCTGGTTCCAATCTATATAGAAGTGGAAGATGGTGAACGGCTTTCGCGGGCACTTTCGCGGGAACGGCAGCAGGAGCAGCCGAAATATGAAGAGATGTGCCGGAGATTTCTGGCAGATCAGAAGGATTTTTCCGAAGAGAATCTGGAAGAGGCAGGCATCGTCCGACGCTATTACAACGATGATAAGGTACAATGTTTAGAAAAAATTATAGGGGAAATACAAAATGGGAAGTTTTAAAGATGTGGTAGGCCACAAAGACATTATTCAATATCTGCATAATGCAATTTCAGAGGATCGCGTTTCACATGCATATATTCTGAATGGAGAGCGTGGATCGGGAAAGAAGCTGTTGGCGAGATTATTTGCCATGACACTTCTATGTGAAGAACACGGACCGGAGCCGTGTAATCACTGTCATTCCTGCAAGCAGGCAGAGAGTGGGAATCATCCGGATATTATTACGGTTGCACATGACAAGCCGAATACGATCAGTGTAGATGATATCCGTGTTCAAGTGAATAATACGATCGATGTCAAACCATATCAGGGACCATATAAGATTTATATTATCCCGGAGGCAGACAAGATGACGGTGCAGGCACAGAATGCCCTGCTTAAGACAATCGAGGAACCGCCGAAGTATGCAGTAATCTTACTGTTGACAGAGAATGCGGAACTTCTGCTTCCGACGATCAATTCCAGATGCGTTATGCTGAAGCTTCGTTATATCAAAGATAAACTGATCAAAAAATATTTGATGGAGAATCTGGAGATTCCGGACTACAAAGCGGAAGTATGTACTGCATTTGCACAGGGAAACATGGGCAAAGCAATCATGCTGGCAAATTCCGATCATTTTAATGAGATCCGTGAGGAGGCAATCCAGCTCCTTAAGTATATTCATGAGATGGAGTTAAGCGAGATTGTGAATGCAGTGAGCCACATTTCTGTATACAAACTGGAAATCACAGATTATCTGGATATTATTATGATCTGGTACCGTGATGTCCTAATGTACAAAGCAACGAAAGATCTGGACAAAGTGGTATTCAAAGACCAGATAAAATACATTAAGGAACAGGCACAGAAGAGTTCCTATGAGGGAATTGAACTGATTTTAGAAAGTCTGGAAAAAGCAAAGACAAGATTGAAAGCGAATGTAAACTTCGATCTGGTTATGGAGCTTTTATTCCTTACGATAAAGGAGAATTAGTACGATGACAAAAGTAATAGGTGTAAGATTCAGAACAGCGGGAAAGATCTATTTCTTTGCACCGGGAAAGCTGAATATACAAACCGGAGATAAAGTAATTGTAGAGACTGCCCGCGGGGTAGAATTTGGTACGGTTGTAACCGGAGAAAAGGAAGTGGAGGATGACAAGATCATGCAGCCACTGAAGCCGGTGATCCGTATTGCAACCGCAGAAGATAAGAAGAAGGATGCCAAGAACAGAGACAAAGAAAAAGAAGCTTTTGGCATTTGTTTGGAGAAAATCCGCAAACACGGTCTGGAGATGAAGCTGATTGATGCGGAGTATACATTTGACAATAATAAAGTGCTGTTTTATTTTACAGCAGATGGAAGAATCGATTTTCGTGAACTGGTTAAAGATCTGGCAAGTGTGTTCCGTACGAGAATTGAATTACGTCAGATTGGAGTAAGAGACGAGACGAAGATCCGTGGAGGAATCGGAATCTGCGGACGTCCGTTATGTTGTCACACTTATTTATCAGAGTTTGCGCCGGTATCGATTAAGATGGCAAAAGAGCAGAATCTTTCTTTGAATCCGACAAAGATTTCAGGTGTGTGCGGACGACTGATGTGCTGTCTGACGAATGAGGAAGAGACTTACGAAGAGCTGAATAGTCATTTACCATCTAACGGAGATCATGTGACAACACCAGAAGGGCTTAGAGGGGATGTACAGTCCGTGAATGTCCTGCGTCAGCTTGTAAAAGTAGTTGTTACGCTGGACAATGATGAAAAAGAGATCCGTGAGTACAAAGCAACCGAATTAAAATTTAAACCAAGACGCCGGAAGAAAGAGCAGAAGTTATCCAAAGAAGAGATGGCAGAGCTTAAGGCATTGGAAGGAAAACGTGGAGATTCTAAGTTAGATGATAATTAATCAAAAACCGGAAGAACGGCTGGACGATCTGCAGATCAAAGGGTATAAGATATTGCAGAATCCGGGACGCTTCTGTTTCGGAATGGATGCGGTGCTCTTATCTGCATTTGCAGATGTAAAGAAGAATGAGAGAGCGCTGGATTTGGGAACGGGAACGGGCATCCTGCCGATTCTGTTACATGCAAAATATAAGGGACAGCATTACACCGGGCTTGAAATCCAGCCGGAGAGTGCAGATATGGCAAGGCGAAGCGTAGCGTATAACAGTCTGGAAGACAAGATAGATATTGTAACAGGAGATATAAAAGAGGCGGCGGAACAATTCGGACCAGCCTCTTTTGATGTTATTACGACAAATCCGCCGTATATGATCGGAGAGCATGGTCTGAAAAATGAAAAAGAAGCACTGTACATTGCAAGACATGAAGCGCTGTGTACACTGGATGATGTTCTGGCGCAGAGTGCGAAAGTGCTGAAAGTAAAAGGCCGTTTTTATATGGTGCATCGTCCGTTCAGACTGCCGGAGATCATGGCGAAGATGTGTAACTATGGTCTGGAGCCGAAGAGAATGCGGCTGGTATATCCTTATGTGGACAAAGAACCAAATATGGTTCTGATCGAGGGAAGAAAAGGCGGTAATCCGAGAATGACAGTGGAGGCACCGTTGATCGTATATGAAAAAGATGGCAGTTATACACAAGAACTTTTGAAACTGTACGCAGGTGAATAGGCGACAGGTCATTTATAAGTGATTCTGCCGGGCGAATGATAGAGAAGTTTACTGGAATTGCCAGTCAGGGATTGTATGGATTCAATTTAAA
>OLOJ01002696.1_pt1 | contig 13829 bp, 9 predicted proteins | sample 1672251 | NCBI WGS metagenome assembly OLOJ01 (sample SAMEA3136664, study PRJEB25190) | human gut metagenome | biome: human gut; feature: human-associated habitat; material: faeces | place: Austria | collected 2013 | reverse complement strand
GTAAGTGATAAAAAGAAGAATTATAGCAAAGTCACCAAATTGCTAGTTAAGCCTTTTATAATCACCATCAGGCAAAACAACAGGCAGTACGCATTTTCCTTTTTTCAATGTGAAGTTACTTATCCAACGTACACCATCATACATACTGATATATCCATTTTTATCTGTTTTTAAATATTGCTTTTTATAGTTTTTTAAAGTCTTTCCTTTTTCATTCAACATTTTGATTTTAAACGTTCCATTATCTTCTACAAGCTTATCATTTTTGTTTTTTAAAATGATTCTTGTTGCTGACTTAATATACTGGTTGCTTTCAATTATTTTTACTGTCCCTGTTTTATCAGAAGAAAACTCATATCCACTATTTAGACGGATATACGTATATGGAATGTCTTTGTTTCTAGTTACAATCAGCTCAAAAGGCTCAGATTCAGATTCATCATCCAATTTTTTAATAATGTAAGTTCCCTTTATAAAATCATTCGATTGAAGCACTCCATTATCGTCAGACTCAAGAATTTGATAATCACTTTCCAAACCATTTTCCTGTGCCAATTCAATAGCTTCTTCTATATTTTCGTCTGCTTCTTCGTAAAAGCTTTTTGTTACACAACCATATTTAACTTTATCTGGCATTACTTCCCCATTTTCATTGGCAGTAATTGATGTGATTTTAAAACGAGAATGCATCTCGGTCAGATTTATTGTCAAATTGGTATCAATATCTGATGCCTTATAAGTAAATGTATAATCTTTAGCTGATATCTTTTCTATTTTTTCACCCTTTTGTTTTAAGACGGAACTATCATCTTGTACGGAGTCGATACCGTATTTTGAATGGATCGTAATCTTTAATTTTGTATCTTTATCAAAGGTAAAAGAATCATCACCACCATCCACTGGATAGGTTATATCTTCATCCGTCATGATTTCAGCGGTTCCCAAGCCACCTGTTAATTCTATGTGCAACGTGCTTGTACTTTTAGCCTGTATACCAAATGACGAAGATACCAACATCATAGAGGATAACAGTCCAGTACATAAATATCTTTTTAAATGCATTCTTTGCACCACCTTCCCTTCATCCTGCATATTTTATGATGGCAGCACATCATCTTTCTGATTTAAATTTCCAACAGACTTAGATTCTTCACTTATCAAATTATCTACCAGTCCTTTTTTCTAAACCATTTAAAAGAAGAGTCTTTTCCAAATTGCTTTTTCGAACCTCTAGTGATTCAATTTCCTTTAATAGATTTTGTTTTAAAGTATTCAGCTGATCTAAATCATGTTGTATCTCAGTAGATTTTTTTTGTAATGTTTCAAAATGTTGCCTTTCCTGAGCGGTAAGTTCTTCGTATTTCTTATATTCCTTATACTGGCGGACATTTAAGTGCTTCTGCCGTCCGTCACCACGTTCAAACTCAAGGCCATGTCGTTCTAAAATTTCAGACATTACCTTTTCTTCAGACCTTCGCCAGTCAATAAAAGCTTTCTTTCCTGTGTAACCCATTTGTTTCAGAGCACCGGTAAAGCTGTTTTTGGTTTCCAAACCACGTGTATTTCCGGAACATACTGGAACAATATCAATGTGCGTATGGTCAATGCCGATTTGATCACGATGCGTCATCTGCTGAATCACACGGAAATTAGGGTTTCTAGATTGAAAATCACGATTGTATTCGTCTAGACATTGTTGAAGAACCGGATATATCTCTGTATTTTTATCGTTTATATTGCCGAATGCCACGATATATTCATAGAATGGTTTCTCCTGTTTGGATCGGCTGATATGTTCATAATAGTCTTTTATGACACGTTGAGGGTTTTTAGATTGTTTGATTTTAGCATTGTATTTATCTAAAGCTGAATCGAACAGCTCATGATATACGTTTTGAATGGGCTCGTTTACATATACAATATTTTGATTCGATAACTCAGGTTTCCACGATCTACTATTTACTTGTTTGATTGTTCTGTCGTTGTGGTTCAAGTATCCTCGCCCTTTTACGATTGAAGCAGTAGGCATATTTTATCATCTCCTTTTTTTAATATTCTTTTAAAATCAAATTTCATTCTTTAAGATATCAGGCAGTTTGCTAAAATCAACATATTTTCTGATGATTTTATTATTTAAGTCAAATAGATAGTACATACCGTCATCCATACTAAGAAGATATAGATTGCTATCTGCTGATTTCATACCTGACCATTTTTGTATATGTGTATTCTCAATAACGATGTCAATTCCATCCGCAAATTTAATATTCATAATTTTCCTCCCAATTAAATCGGATTCATCACTTCCAAACTTATCTACTTTTTGTATTTTTTCTAGTTCAGTGCTCAGACGCTCGTTTTCAAGTACATACGGCTTATTTTTGATTCGGTTAATAGTCTGCTTGCTGATTTCTAAATCGGCACTTAAAGCGTTTTTCTGAGCTTCTAGCGAGGCAATCTGTGTCTGTTGGTATTCTATTACTTGCTTAATTTGTTCAAATTCGGCTTTTGTAAACTTAATCAACTCTGATTTTGTGACTGGATTGATTTTGATTTCTGGAACAGGAATATCTGGTAATTCCATTTCTTCAAGTTTATTGTTAGCCAGTCGTTCAACTTCTTTCTGAACACGTTTGAATTTTTCAACATCCGCAATGTGTCTGTTGGAATTGTTCATATATTCTCTGTCGTATCCTTGTTCACGAACCAAATTTTCAAGACAGGCCATTTGACTGTCTTTCCAATCATTCCAGGTCTTGTATCCCATTTGATTTAATGCTTTGTCGTTCGATACACGTTTTTTTAGGCCTTTTGAATAAGTTGCTACTGGCACATAAACTATGTGCATATGAGGTGTAGCTTCATCGTTATGAATGTAGGCACCAACAACCACCAATTGAGGATTATTTTCTTGGAACTGTTTTAGAAACTTTTGAAGAATCTCGTTTGATTCCCAACGAGGGAGTTGCTTGTCTTTATTGCCAATTTGAACAACTGCTTCTCGGAATGGTTCTGTTTTTTTGCCATGGCAGATGGATGAATAGTAATTCTTTTTTTGACGCTCAGGATGTTTTTTAGCGACTTGATTGACATTATATTCGGCTAATGCTTCTCCAAACACTTCTTTATAAACTTGACGAATGTCTTTGTCTATTAGAATTTTATTGAATGCAGTTCTAGTTGGATCCACATTTTCAGGAACCTTAGAAAGGGTCCTTCTGTTATGGTTGAAGTTTCCTTTTGCTCCAGTTGAAAAAGAAATGCTCACACTACTGAGTTTTGATGAAGATGTTTTTCTATTCCAATTTCTCATAAATCTGTCACCTCCTTACTTTATTAAGGCAATCTGCCTTAAATAGACATATCTGTATATACAATAAACTTAAAATAAAAAACTTAAGGCAATTTGCCTTAAGCTATAATTCATATTCCTGCGTGTCATTTATTCTTGATATCACATCTTCAATATCTTTGTTCTGTATATATTCTATATTAACGCACGTACCTGCTCTGTCGTATGTTGGTTTGAATGTAAAGCAGTCTAAATACTCATTCTGATTTTGCTCATCTAATTCAACCCCATAAAGATCCCATAAGTCATATTTTATTTCCTGCAAAGCAATTTTTTGAGCGTTACCATCTAGTTCTTTAAATGAAAGCTCCCTTTTATCATTTACAAGATAGTTTAAATTCAATTCTAATCTATTTTCCAAGATTGCTATTGCTCGATCGTGTAAAACTTGATTGAAAGAATTCAATTCAGCGTCAGGAAGATTATATCTATCGTGTTTTTCAATTCTATAGTCTAGGATGTGTCTTAATTCCTTTTTTTGACGATTTCCTAAAAAAGTCTTTGCGTTTTCAGCAAACGATTTACCAAAAACAGGATCTAAAGTTTTAATATATTCATTTAGTTTTTCTGGTGACTCGTAAATATATTGTCTTGGCTCATCAAACATACAATACCCATGATCGAACAAAGGAGCCATACACTTGATCTTGTTAGTTGCATTATCAACTAATACACCAAAATTATTCAGATGCCTATCTGTATTACAAATCAATGCATCAAAAACCATCATCGAGCAAAAATCCTGATAAAATTCATCTCCCAGATTTTTATAAAAATCTACAATGGCTTTCACTGTTTTTTTCCCTTTTAAGAATCTTGATGCAGGAACAAAAGATGTATCTATGTCAGTAAATAATTTACATGTACTTGATAATTCATCTTGCCATATATCTAAATCATAGGCAATTGCATTTAATCCCATTTGATGAGCAACTTTATAAGCATAATATTCAGCATAAGCTTCTTTTCCATGGTTTGTATACAAATTGCCATGAACATTCCCCTTATAAAGCACGACATCACCATTAATTCTTCTCCAAGCCTTTTTTAGAGAACCGTTCGTTGTTAATTCTGCGACTGTACCAATGCTATTTGAATGTCCATGACCTGTATATGCGATCAACGCAACAGATTTATTAAAATCGTTCTCATATAGATTGTAATCTTTAAACAACCCCGTAAAATCTGGATCAACAATCCAATATGGGTCATTCAACGAAAGACCTTTTCCAACAGTCAAAATTCCAATCAAATCATTTCCATGAAGTCCCAGACTTGCCAAAATCTCATTTACAAAGGCACGATTTTTAGGGATGTTTCTTTCCTGTATCCATTCTAATAGTTCATTTGAATCGTCGGTTTTTAATCCAACGGGATAAAGAAAATTATTTATGTTATATCTTTCAAGAATTGTTAATTCATAATCACCATAAAGTGAATCTTCAATTCTAAATTTTAGAATATCTATATCCTTATTTTTCAACACAAAATCTTTATACATCTTTCATCACCTCATCTTTCACTTTTACATTATCATAATTTTAGCAACAAATCCTATTTAAGGCAATCTGCCTTAAATAGACATATCTAAATCGTTCACACTAAAGCAATCATCAACTTGACATTTATTAAATGAATACATATCATACGAAGTAGATAGAGCATATATCATGTCGTCTGGCAATTGCGACCAGTGGGACGTGATATAATGCTCTGTTTTTTTATCACATATGAAACTAACATTTTTGATTTAGTCCCATATGCAATAGAAGGAAGGATTTTGTTCCCTCCTTTTAAGAATTAATCTTCGCTTTTGCGAATCTTGCGAACAGTTGCGATTGAAGCACCTAATGCGATAACAACAACACCTAACATCATATACATCATGTCTTTGTTTTTAGAAGTGCCTGTATCTACACTAGGCAACAAGACATTTTGATACACGATTGAATAACGATGATTATCATCTACGTGTACTTCCTTGTCATTTACAAATAATCCCTCATCCGTAAATTTAACTTTTACAACTTCATCAGATAGCTTATATCCTTGAGGAGCACTTGACTCTTTGATATAAGTTGTTCCATAACGAATCAGGAATTCAGCAGTTCCTGTTTCCTGATCGCCTGCAATTGTTTCAAGTTTTGAACTTTCAGCACAGTTTTCCTGAGAATATGAAGCAAATTCAAACTTGTTTGACTTGATATTCTGCCCAGTTTCACTGTCAACCTTATTAACTAGGATATGTGGTAAAGCTGTGTGCTTCGGGAACACAGTTACATCATACTGAAATAATTCATCTTCATCATCCCATGTTGGAATACCAACAATAAATGGAGTAATTGTTTCAAAATCAGATAAATCTTCAACATAGACTAGATATACACCAACAGGAAGATCTTTGCAAGTTGCTTTTCCTTCTTCGTCAGTAGTCATTTCATAGTCAGGAGTTTCGACTTTTTTAGCCATGTCTTTGGCAACCTTGTCGATCTCATCTGCTGTTTTAATTTCATTCAAGTCCAAATCATTGTCTGCAAAAGGTTTATATTTAATGATATATTCTCCTTTTACAATGTCCGCAATTTGAACTACACCAAACTTTACATTTTTTTTGGAAAGGTATTTATCATATGGGTCTGTTAATTCAACTGAAATCGATCCTAGTCCATTATCAGGTACTTTAGTTAAATCTTCTTCTGGAAGAATTGTTACATCCCCAACTTCGGGGTTATTAGTGATATCTTTAGCCTGTAGATTTAAGCATGGTACTAAAACCAGCATCAAGCTCAAGGCTAAACCGATTTTCTTTAATAACTTCATGACTTTAACTTTCTCTCCTTTCTCTTATTTAAAATAAATCTAACAATCAACATAAATACAATCAAAAATGGAAGTGCTGTAAATAACAGCTCTCGCCAGCTCATCATCTCAGGCTCAATGGCTTCTTTTTTCTTTTCACTGTATGGAACTCTCTTGCCAGTCAAAATCAGTCTGTGCGTGTTGATTCCATACGGCGTACAAGTCAACAAAGTTGCAAGGTCTTTGCCTTCTTCTATCCCAAGCACATCAGGAGCTTCTTCTTTTTTTACGATCTCGATTTTATAGATCTGGTAAGCTAATGTTTTGTTACCAACATGGATATAAAACAGATCGTCTTTTTTTAATTCATCAAGCCTTGTAAAAAGCTTTGCGTTTGGCAAACCCCTGTGACCTGTCAGAACAGTACGTGTATTTTCACCACCGACAGGAAATGATGAGTTTTGTAAATGACCTACACCGTTTGACAATACATCATCACTCGTTCCGTGGTAAATTGGAAGGTCAACGCCTATCTTTGGAATTTCAATCGAACCCATGATGCCTTTGCCAGTCAGATTTAAAATGCTTTCGTAGTTTTCGTCTGAAAGTATTTCAGTATCAATGTTTCCGACCGATGCGCCTCTGGTTTGAAATAACATATCATTGTACTTTTGAGCCGATTGTATCTGCTCTTTGACTTTTGATTTGTCAGTATGTTTTACTTCACTTTCATATGTGGATATCATGTTGTTTTGCTGAATTCCACTATGAATACCTGAAACAAGCGGAACAGAACACAATCCTATACCAATGATAACAAGGATACGTACTGTCCAGCTCGTTTCTTTTATTGCTTTGATAATCGATTTCAAAATTCAGCACCTCCAAAAATGGAAGGTGGCAGTACTGCCATCCTAACCATTTCATTTATTTTTTAATTAGTCTTTTTTGTTTTTACGTTTTTTATCTAATGCTAATGCACCTACTACAGTGATTGTTCCTGCAGCTAAGCAAATCATAGTTAAGTTAGAACCAGTGATTGGTAATTTAGTTCCTACATAGTTTACAACAGTGATGTTAGCAGAACCATCTGTAACATCTGTTTTTAAATCTGTGTCACTTTCTTTGTACTTTCCATCTAAGAACTCTTTAATATGAGCCGTTGCTTCTAATTTCTGCAATGTTTTTTCAGTAGCACCTTCACCTGCGTTGTAGTTGTTGCGGTCAGCATTGAATGTAGGTTTGATGTTTAATACGATTGGATCTTGTAATTCACGATAACCAGCTGGAGAATTCGTCTCTTTTAAGTAATATGTACCTTGATCTAAACCTAAGATAGTAAATACACCCTTAGCATCGGATGCCATTTCAACAGCATTGCCTGGTCTTGCACCGCCAGTGTGGTCAGTACCACCTAAAGAATCACGGTTGATTACAACATATCCATTTGGAGAATCCTTAACATACACTTCATTTGTGCATTCAGCATCTGAATATAAACGGAATTTAGCGTCTTTCAACAATTTGTTGTGGTTGTTGATTTTTAAACCATTGATCTTGTAAGTGAAGCAAACTACTGTATCCCAAGGGGTTGTACCTGTAGAACCTACACCATCGCTGTCTGGGTTGTTAGAGAATTCCAAACGAACCGCATTTTCAAAGCCTCCACGTCCAGTGCGTGTTGAAGCCTTGTCATTCAATGTAGCATTGTAAGATAAATGAATCGTTTGACCATATGCATTTTCATTCAAGTTATTGAAACCTTCTGAGAATTGCTTATCAACGATTGATTTTAAATCATTGATTGTAACGTTGAAAGTATCTTCCCCTGCATCTGTATTAATAGCAAATTCATTGTTCTTTAATGTGTACGTTTTTGTACCATTAGAAATTGTTACCTTAACTGAATCTTTGTGGAACGTTAATGCTTCGTCCATCTTGTCATGGAATACATATTTATATGTGTCATATCCATTCATGTTTGGAACGATTGAGCTGTAGTAGTAAGGCACTGTCTGACCAATTTCATAGTCACCTACATCATTCCATCCCATTCCATTGTCATCTTCTTCGATTTTCTTTGTGACTGTTGGATAATCTGATTTGATTGTTACTTCTGCATCTGGATTTGCTGTGTTTGTCAAAATCAATGAAGCAGCAGTGTGTGTATCCTGTACAGCAGAAACTTCATCTGTTAAATAGTAGCCGTATCCCAATCCGCCGAATTTAACGGAACCATCGACTGGACTAGTTGCTGTTACATTAACAGTAGTTGGTGTAAGACCTTCTTTAACAAGTTCATCTCTTAAAGCTTCTACAAAGTAACGATAGTTGCTGTACCGACCTTCTAGTTTTTGATTTGCTTGAGCACCTTCCACTTTGTTAGTATTCAATGTCTGAATATAGTCGATTACATCATATTCAGTTACAGATGAAGCTGATTTGTTGATTTTCTTACCAACTACAGTCTGTAAAGCTGTTTTGTAGGAATCATTCCATGTATAGTTGATTGATTCCTGATCTACCGCATTTTCAGCGTCAAACAATTTATAGACTTGGAATTTTTTTCCAACTAAACTTTGTCCATCATTTGGGTGGATGGTGATTGATGCACTACCCTGGCCAAAATCAGCAACACCATTTGGAGTTGCCAATGTGGCTGGCGCCTGTGTAAAAGCGTAAGCTGTAGTAATTACTGGAGCTACGCTTGATGCGACAGGACTTAATGTCAAGGCTAACGCAGAAAAACCTGCGAAAACTACATTTTTGATTTTCATATCTTATTTTCTCCTTTTATTCTATTTAGACTCGTCTTGAGTTTGTTTTTTTCTTTTTGATGCAACGTATGCTAAACCTAATACACCTAAACCTAAAGCCACTAAAACAATCGTTCCGTTAGAACCTGTTTCAGGTAATAACTGCGTTGTCTTGTTTGTAATATCTACCGCAACAACACGATCTTTTTTAGTTCCCTCTAAGCGAACATTACCCGTTGTCTTGGATGTATCGTATTTTGTTCCATCGACTGTAAATTCAAATGTGTTTGTCTGAGGTGTCGCTGAAACATATACGGAATGTACATATGCCTTTCCGTTTTCATCGACTGGAATTCTATATCCTTGAGGGGCTTTTGTTTCCTCGAAGTAGTATGTCTTTTCTACATCTAGATTTTTGAAAGTTAATAACCCTTTTTCATCAGAAATCTGCGTATCAACTACATTCTTGCAATCAGCATCGCTGTACAAAGTAAACTCTGCACCTTTCAAAGCCTTGCCATGTTCATTTGTTTTTGTGATTTTCAAATCGAAAGGATTAACCTTATCAGCAAATGTAGCATAACCGTCCCCTGAATCCTTTGTACCATGTGTTACAAGACTGTTTGTTCCACTTGTGAATGTGATCTTGCCTGTACCAGAAGCAACATTAAATACAACTTCGTTTGGATTTAACTGGTATCCATCTGGAGATTTAATTTCCTTGATCTTGTGAGTACCAGAAGCCAAACCTGTGATCGTAATTTCACCACTGCCATTTGTTTCTAAATCTTCTGTTGAACCATTTGGCAATGTGTGACGGAATACTGCACCACTGACTGGTGTAGAAGTTCCTGCCTGCACCTTCTTGATATTGAATTTGATAACTTTTTCAAGAACTTTTGGCTGATTGTACGTATGAACATTTTCCGCAGAACCTGAAGAGGTGATTTTCTCAACAAATACTTCATTGTTGATGAAGTAGCCTGTAGGAGCTTTTGTTTCCTGAATCGTAATTGTACCTACTGGAATAGTTGGTGCATTAGACCCATTGTAATAAAAATCATCACCCGAAACTTTGTATTTAGATTCTAAATAAGCAAAACCATCCGAATTTGTTTTTAGTACCCATGAACGAGCTGGAGTCTGACCTAATTTAGCTGGGTCCGAGTCATACAGTCCCTTGTAGTACTTCACTGTGAATTCCGCACCTGCAAGACTTGCACTTCCCTGTGGTTTATTCTTATTTGTTTCTTTATCGACTTTACCCAACAAAATACCAACCGGATCGGATTGAGGATAATCCTTAAATTCGCCTTTTGTACCAATCCAAGAACTTTCATTTGCTTTAACTACAACTGAAACAACAGAATTATTCAAAGCATAGCCTTTTGGATTCTTTGTTTCCTTTAGATAATATGTTCCTGCATCCAATTCAATTTCATTTGACCAGTCTTTATATTTTTCTGAATTGTCGTATTTACCAATCGTTAAAGTATTCACTTTATTTTTATCGGCTTTTGCATCAGCCTCCGTTTTGTAAACACCGTATTCAGCTCCCTGCAATGAGTAGCAAGGGTTGTTATCTGTGATAGCTGGGTTTGCAGAAGTCTTTTTAATACACAGCTTACCTTTAGACTGTACCTTGAAAGCAAGTTCAAAAACAGTTCCAACGGTTTGAGGCGTTGAACCAGCAAACTGATGTAGGTTTGTTTCAAATCCAAATACAACATGTCTGTATCCATTAATTGTACTCGCATCTAACACACGTAATGTGCAGGTTGGATAACGCAAATCATAACGGCTGTTTTCATTAGTTGTGCCTACAGGTTGTTTAATGTGATGACAGAAAGCCTGAATTGCACCATTGAATGCAACTGGATCTGAAATATCCGTTAAATGATATCCTCCATTCACCCATTGTCCATAACTGTTTCCATTGATATCACGCATCGTAAAATCAATAGTTTGTCCATTCATAGTAATAGACTGAGGAACCGCTAGAGCAGACTCCGACATAGCACACTCTCCACCATCACCATCATTCCAGTCTACAGTATTGAAATATCCACCTGCTGTTGTTCTAGATTTGTTAAATAGTTCCAATGGACCGTCAATCGTCTGTACGTAGCTGTTATTACCAAATTTACCTACTACATCAATAGAGGAACCAACGTTAAACACATCCTTTGTGCCTTCTGCTAAATAAGCCAGTACATTGATACTTCCAACTTTGGCTGTACCTAAACCAACGCCCACTGCTCTTCCCTTTGACTTGGAAATCACGATTTCAAGTGATTTTAAATTAGCACCCAAATAAGATAATGCCATCTCTCCTGTTTCAGGGTCATACGCACCATATTCAGACTCCAAAGGAACATCTGAACCATTCACATATACTTTTACATTTTTTGGAATAATATTACTTGCGGTCTTTTCAGAAGCAAGTTGAAAACGTGTTGTCATGAAAGGACGTAAACTGATTGAATCCCCTACAACACTGTCAATAGAACCTGTCTTATCAACAACTGTAGTTTTAACTTTAACATCATTTTCTACATCAGCAGGCACTAAAAACTGTACCTGTAAATCTGAAAAATCCTCTTTTGGATTGTTATCTGTTTTTGCTTCTTTAGCCACAGTTTTAAAAACATCTTTATCAATTTTTAAGATGTGAGTTTTCTTATCATAAGAAAAGCCTTCTGTTAGCTGTTGACCATAATCATTTCCACGAGCCACATCATAATCGTATGGATAATTCTTCTTGGCTAAACCATTCACAAAAGGTGTGTCTGCCTGAATATAGTAAGCATCTCCATCTGTATATACTGTGCTTGGCTCCATTGTCTGCGTATAGATCGTATCCTTTGGATCTTTATCAATCAATGCAGAAGTGATTGTATCGTTTTCAGATACAGCACTTGGAATTGCATACAAGTATTTTGTATATACGGTTTTAGATGTATCTATATCCATCTTTGAAAGATCCACGTCAAATGTGCCATATTTATCTGCATCTTCAGATTCAGTTACTGCATCATTTGAAGTAGAAACAGATTCATTGGAACTTTTGCCCTGAGAAGAATCATCACTTTCAGTTTTGTTTGGATTACTGTTTTCTTCTTTTTGCGTTTCATTTTGTTTGAATACTACATTAAAAGAAGCATCAGCAGTCTTTGTTGTGTATGCAAAGCTGAAAGATTTTTTTCCACTTGTAAATCCAGAGATCGTACTGTCATTTAAAGTAATATCATCAATAACTGCATTCTCATTGGATTTAGAAACAATTTTAATCTCTGTACCTTCGTTATAATCGGCATTATAACTTTCTCCATCAGACAGTGTCTTTGTGAAATCGCCTGATGAAAGTGTAACTGTACCATCCCCTACAACATTCACTGAGAATCCCGCTGAATCAACAGTCTGAGTCGTTGCTTCTTCTGCGTATGCAGGAAGAGCAAGATTCAAGGATGTCAAAGCAGTTACGAAAAAGGCGAGAAACACATTCTTAAACTTTTTCATAAATTCAATCCTTTCTAAGGCAAACTGCCTTAATTCATTTATTTCCCCTTTATTTATTTCTATCTCTATCCCTTATAAAAATCTCTAACGTTAGAAATCTTGATTTTTTGAGTGTTTCGTACTATCAATATTCTGAAAGGAAAAATACTGAAATTCTTTCAAGTTCATTTAAGGAAAATCATATAAACTAAAGATATTCATATTTATGGGCCTCCTATTCCATGAAAGATGGTGCAATAGTATAGGGCGCACGATCTTTCATCATATATATGTCAGAAATTTGTTTCACTCCATGTATTTTTTACATATAAATATTATTTAAAAAAGACAGAATATAAAATCCTGCCTTTTAATTCGTATTTAGTTAGCTTTTGTTTTTCCACAGCTACTGCACTTGTAACCTGTCAACTCCTGTTTTGTCGTTGCAGGTGAATCCACAACGTATCTTGTTTCGTACACCGCATCGTGATGAACAGTCTTGTATCCCACAACTGTTTCACGCCATTCAGTGTAATGACCGCCCTTATCATCTCCATTTATCATATGTTGATATACATGAGATGAAATATCAGTTCCAGTTAAATCTGCTCCACACGAACTACAAATATCATGAGCCTTCATTTCTGTAATTGGAACCTGTTCGTCATAGGCAGCCTGCACCAAGACCTGCTCATTATGTCCTTTTTCAGGCACATTTACAGTCTTGTACTGTGCAACCCAGTTGTGCTGATGTTCGGCTGGTTTTGAGTTATTTGAGTTTGAACCACTGTTATTCGATGGCTTAGACGAGCTAGAGTTGTTACTATTGCTGTTTGAAGGCTTAGAAGAACTTGTGTTGTTCTTGTTTGAACTTGAACTAGTCGAAGCTGTGTTATCCTTCTTTGATTCTGAAGTATTTGATTTATTTGAAGAATCGGCTTTTGCAGTTTCTTCTTTCTTTTCTTCCTGTTTCACTTCAGATTCATCCTTTTTTTCTTCTTCTGTCTTTACAGAATCCTCAGATGGCGTCAATGTGGCAGTACTGCCATCTTTTTTTGTTACGTCTAAATTGACTTTATCATCCTTTAAAGAAACATCAACTTTCTTTGTATCCGTAGTATCTACATCTTTGAATACAAATGCTTTATCCTGATCTTGTAACCCAATCTTTACATCCAGTTTATCGTTTTCTTTTACCTCATAGTATAAAGTACATTCTTCTTTATTTTTAACAACATCCCCATTTTCCAACAAGTTATCACTGAAATTTTCTTCTGAACTAGACTTCGTTTCGAATACAGTGATCTTCTTTCCAGTACTGTTTGTGAACTTCAAAGATTTTGAACCCTTGGTTTTTTGACCAATTGTTTTTGGCTTAACAGATACATTGGTGACTTGTTAATATAACTGACATTAATGATGTC
>OLOJ01002690.1_pt1 | contig 13843 bp, 12 predicted proteins | sample 1672251 | NCBI WGS metagenome assembly OLOJ01 (sample SAMEA3136664, study PRJEB25190) | human gut metagenome | biome: human gut; feature: human-associated habitat; material: faeces | place: Austria | collected 2013 | reverse complement strand
CTGCCGGAGCGGTGCTTAAGCCGCAAGGCGGGAATTGTGCGGTGTTGCCTTAGGAATTGGAAATCAGGAATGAGGAATTTCGGTGCAGACCGCCAGTTCCGTCTTTCGGGTTTCCGATTCCTAATTTTTGTTTTATGCTTTACAGTGTAGAGGAAAGGGAATCCACTATGAACTTTATCACCAAAGCCCCTGTGATGCTGTGCGGCGGCGATTATAACCCGGATCAATGGCTGGACCGCCCGGATATTCTTGAAGCGGACATCCGCATGATGAAAAAGGCCGGAATGAACAGCGTTACGCTGGGTGTGTTTGCCTGGGCAGCATATGAGCCGCGCGAGGGGGAATATAACTTTACTTGGCTGCGCGAGATCATGGATCGACTGTATGACCAGGGCATTTATACCGAGCTGGCAACGCCCACTGGTGCAAAGCCCAACTGGCTGGCACGCAAATACCCCGAAGTGCTGCGCGTGCAGTCCAACGGTGTGCGGGACCACCAGGGCATGCGCCACAACCACTGCCTGACCAGCCCCATCTACCGCCAGAAGATAGAGGAGCTGCTGAACCACCTGATCGACGCTGTGGGCGACCACCCCGGCCTGATCTTGTGGCACATTTCCAATGAGCTGGGCGGCGAATGCTACTGCCCGCTGTGCCAAGAGCGCTTCCGCAGCTGGCTGAAAGAAAAGTATCATACCATTGATGCCCTGAACCATGCCTGGTGGACTAGCTTCTGGAGCCACCACTACGACAGCTTTGACGAGGTGGAGCCGCCGTTTGATAACGGGGAGCAGAGCCTGAACGGCCTGAAGCTGGACTGGCGGCGCTTTACCACCTGGAACATGATGGACTATGTACACAGCGAAACGGCGATCCTGCGCAAGCGGACCCCCAATGTGCCCATTACCACGAACCTGATGGAGTACTTCCCCGGATTGGACTACCACAAGCTGCAAAGAGAGCTGGATTTTGTCTGCTGGGACAGTTACCCCCATTGGGGGCGCCCCGACCGCAGCACCACCGTGACGGCGGGCATGACGGCGTTTGATCATGCGCTGATCCGCGGCTGCAAGCCGTACAAGCCGTTCCTGCTGATGGAAAGCACCCCCAGCCTAGTGAACTGGCACGAGTATAATAAGCTCAAGCGCCCCGGCGTGAACCGGATGAGCGCTATCCAGACAGTGGCCTGTGGTGCGGACGGTGTGCAGTACTTCCAGTGGCGCAAGGGCCGCGGCGGCTCTGAGCAGTTCCACGGCGCGGTTGTGGACCACGATGGCCGCGATGATACCCGCGTGTTCAACGAAGTGACCGCCACCAACGAAGCCCTGGCCGCCCTGACCCCGGTGTGCGGCAGCCTGCCCAAAGCGGACGCGGCCATGATCTTTGACTGGGACAACCGCTGGGCGCTGGATGACGCCTGGGGCATGCAGATCAAGCAGAAGAATCTGCGCGAAACCTGCTGCCAGCTGTACGCCCAGCTGAACCACTGCGGTGTGGAAACCGACGTTGTGGGCGTGGATGCAGACCTGAACCGCTATAAGCTGGTGGTGCTGCCCATGCTGTTTATGACCAAGCCTGGTTTTACACAAAAGATCCGCGAATATGTGGAAAATGGCGGCACCGTTGTGGCCACCTATCTGCTGGGCTATGTGGATGAAAGCACCCTGTGTTGGCTGGGCGGGTTCCCCGGTGACGGCCTGCGCGAAGTGTTTGGCGTGACCGCAAGCGAACTGGACACCCTGTACCCCGGCGAGGGCAACCGTGCCATCTGGGTCAAGAGCAGCCAGCAGAGCAGTATCAAGGATTACTGCGAACTGTTGCAGCCTGCCGAGGGCACCGAGGTGGTGGCTGTGTATGGACAGGATTTCTATTCCGGCCATGCGGCTGTGACCCACCATGTGTTCGGCAAGGGGCACGCTTATTACATCGGTGCGCGCCTGGATGATGCCGGCAACGCCGCTGTGCTGCGTGCAGCTTTGGCCGATGCCAAGGTGCACCTGCGTGACCTGCCGCAGGGTGTGGAATACCACTGCCGCGAAAGCGAGAACGCGCGCTACCATTTCTACATCAACACCACCCAGAGCGCTGTTAAGGTGCAGGTGGAATCCGGTGCAGACCTGTTGAGCGGCAAAAACGTTTTGGGCAGCATGGAGCTGAAACCCTATGATGCCTGCGCAATTGAGGAAAAAGTGAAATAAGAAAAACGCCATGCTTTCCGAAGAAAGCATGGCGTTTTTTAGTTAGGAGTTAGGAATTGGAGGTGGGGAAAGGGAGCGGCGAGGTTGGTTTGAGCAGATGTTTTGTGGTGCCAGAACGGTCAAGACCGTTCTCTACAGTGCATTTTATAATGTGCGGCAATATTTATGGTGCACCTCCACCCGTAGGGGCGCACCATGTGCGCCCGCTGCGCTGAAGGGGAACTGCTCCTTTTTAGGCCGTGCGTATCTCTCAAATATACTTATCCAACATATCCTGCAAAGCCTGCTTGGGCAGGAAACCGACGCTGCGGGCGGATTCCTGGCCGTTTTTCAGTACGACCAGGCGGGGGATGCTGGAAATGCCGTATTCGGTGGCAAGCTGGCGGTTTTCGTCCACATCAATGCTGTAAAATGCGGCTTTGCTGCCAACTTCATCGGCAAGCTCATGCAGGACCGGGGCAAGCATCTGGCAGGGACCGCACCAGGTTGCAGAAAAATCCAGAACGGCCACGCCCTGTGCTTTGGCCTGGGAAAGATCATTATTGCTGATTTTGGTAACCATAAAAAGGTTCCCTCCTTTAATTATGACAGTAAAGCAGCGTGTTCCGCTGCTGTTTGCCGGACATGGTTATGGCGTATCTACACCATAGTATGGGCCGGGAGGGGGAAAGACATTCCCTTACTGCTGATTGTACACAGTTTGGGCTGCTTTGTCAACAAGAAAAAGACTAAATCTTAATTTTGACATAAAATTACTATAACAAGTAAGACAAATTAAGACAAAAGGCAGATACAGGATAAAACAAAGCCACCCGCTCTGCGCAGGGATCCCCTGCACAGAACGGGTGGCAACTTTGTTGGAAGGTAATCAGCGGTTGTATTTTGCAGTAGCCTGCAGGCGCTGCATGGCACGGTTCAGGGCAATCTTGCTCTGGTAATACTCGTGCATGCTCTGCTTGTGCTGCAAGCGTTCCTCGGCGCGGATGCGGGCGGCCTCGGCACGGTTCTTATCAATATCCTCCGGGCGCTCGGCGCTGTCGACCAGCAGCACAACGTAAGCGGGGGTTACTTCGGCAATGCCATCGCCCACCAGTACGTTGCGGGTTTCGCCGTTCACGGTGAACTGCATGATGCCCATTTCCAGGGCAACCAGCACAGGGCTGTGTCCGGCCTGTACGCCGTACTGGCCATCAGCGGTGGGCAGGGTCAGGCTTTCGCACTCGCCCTGGAAAAACTCGCCGCTGCTGGCCGTGATGTTCAGAACGAACTTTTCCATCAGGCCACACCGCCCTTTTCGGCAGCCTTCTTGCGAGCATCGTCCAGCGTGCCCACGTTGAAGAACGCCCATTCGGGCAGATCATCGACCTGACCGTCCACGATGGCGGCAAAGCCCTTGACAGTTTCGGCCAGGGGCACATATTTGCCCGGCAGGCCGGTAAAGTTTTCGGCAACGAAGAACGGCTGGGACAGGAATTTCTGGATTTTGCGGGCGCGGGCAACGGTCAGCTTATCGTTGTCGTCCAGTTCGTCCATGCCAAGGATGGCGATAATGTCCTGCAGTTCCTGGTAGCGCTGCAAGGTAGCCTGTACCTTGCGGGCCACGCGATAATGCTCCTCGCCCACAATGTCTGCTTCCAGGATGCGGCTGGTGGAATCCAACGGATCCACGGCGGGGTAGATACCCTGTTCCACGATCTTACGGGACAGAACGGTAGTGGCATCCAGGTGGGCAAAGGTGGTGGCCGGAGCGGGGTCGGTCAGGTCGTCGGCAGGCACATAAACGGCCTGAACCGAGGTGATGGACCCATCACGGGTGGAAGTGATACGCTCCTGCAGGGCACCCAGCTCGTTGGCCAGCGTGGGCTGGTAACCAACGGCGGAGGGCATACGGCCCATCAGGGCAGAAACTTCGGAGCCGGCCTGCACAAAACGGAAGATGTTGTCAATAAACAGCAGCACGTCCTTGTGGCTTTCCTCGCGGAAGTATTCTGCCATGGTCAGGCCTGTTTCGGCAACGCGCATACGGGCTCCCGGCGGTTCGTTCATCTGGCCGAAGATCAGGGCGGTCTTGTTCAGAACGCCGGAAGCGTTCATTTCGCCCCAAAGGTCACAGCCCTCACGGCTGCGCTCGCCAACGCCGGTAAAGATGGAGTAGCCGCCGTGCTCGGTGGCTACGTTGTGGATCAGCTCCTGGATCAGCACGGTTTTGCCAACACCGGCGCCGCCAAACAGGCCGATCTTGCCGCCTTTGGCATACGGTGCCAGCAGGTCAATGACCTTGATGCCGGTTTCCAGAATTTCGGTTGCAGGTTTCTGGTCCTCAAAGCCGGGGGCCTTGCGATGGATGGGCCAGGTGGGGACGTCTGCGGCCATGGGGCCTTTGCCGTCAATGGGGCGGCCCAGGGGGTCAAACATGCGGCCCAGGGTGGCTTCACCCACCGGGGCAGTCAGGCCGTGGCCCAGTGCGTTCACGGTCATCCCCTTGCCAAGACCCTCGCTGGCAGAAAGCATAATGCAGCGAACGGTGGTTTCGTTCACATGCTGCGTTACTTCCATCGTGCGCTCGGTGCCCTCAGCGGTCACTGTCAGCGCTTCCTGCAGGGCAGGCAGCTTGCCCTCGGTGAACTGAACGTCCACCACGGGGCCTGCTACACGAATAATTGTTCCCTGTGTCATACGATAGCCTCTTCCTTAATTTCAGAAGTAGATAAATGTTTGAATATTGTATCCCGATAGGGGATACAGTGCAAAAAGTTTAATAGTCGCTGGTTTGCACAGCAGAAGCACCGCCGATGATCTCGGTGATCTCCTGGGTGATTGCACCCTGGCGGGTGCGGTTATACTCCAGCTGGAGCGCGTGAATCATATCGGTGGCGCTCTTGGTGGCGGAATCCATGGCGGTCATGCGGGCGCTCTGCTCGGCGCAATAGCTCTCGGTCATGGCACCGAAGATCATGCCGTGCATGTAGATGGGGGCCATCTGCTTGAACACCGACCACGCATCGGGGAACAGCTCAACCTCGCCATGGGGATCGCCCAATGCGGGCGGCAGCGGCGCAAAGTGGGAGCGTTCCAGCGGCAGCAGCTGCAGCATGACCGGTTCAGCGGTCAGGGCGTTCTGGATCTTGGTGTAGATGAGGTAAACCTCATCCACCTCATCCGCCTTGAACGTATCGATCATGTCCGCCGTGATGTCACGCGCACGCTGCAATGTGGGGGCCTGGCCGCTGTACAGAAAATCTTCCACCAGGCGGGGGTCCTTGTGCAGCAGGGCGCGGTAACCGGTCTGGCCCACCACATAAAAGCGGGCCTTGGGGTCATCGCCGCAGTGCGATTTCAGAAACTTGAGCAGGTTCTGGTTGTACGCACCGGCCATGCCTTTGTCCGCCGTCAGCACCAGATAGGCGCGGCGCGGAGATTCCGGGTTGCGGGTGTGGAAGAACGGGTGAACCGGTTCTTCCGGCAGGTGGGGCAGCACGCGGGTCATCGTCATCTGCATGCGCTCAAAGTAAGGCGAAACCGCCTGGTAATTTTTGCGTGCCTTGCGCAGCTTGGAGGAGGAGATCAGGTACATGGCATTGGTGATCTTCATGGTGTCCTGAATGCTCTCAATACGCTCCTTGAGCAGCTTAGTGGATGGCATGGGCATCGCCTCCCGCAAATGCGTTCCAGGCGTTCAGGATGGTCTGCACCTGTTCGGGGCTGAGCTTACCGGAAGCCTGAATCTCGTCCATCACGCCGGACGGGTCCGTGCGGAACTGACGCACAAATGCGGAGGTTTTCTGGCGCAGCTCGACGGTTTTGATCTCGTCGAGCACGCCGTGGGCGGCGAGGGTCAGCAAAACGACCTGCTCGGCGTCGGATTTGGGCTGGTACAGCGGCTGTTTCAGCAGTTCCATCAAAGCCTTGCCGTGTTCCAGCTGGCGGCGGGTCTCAGCGTCCAGGTCAGAGCTGAACTGCGAGAAGGATTCCATATCCTTGTACTGGGCCAGCTCGATACGCAGGTTGGCGTTGGCCTTTTTCATGGCCTTGGTCTGGGCAGCGCCGCCGACACGGGAAACCGACAAGCCAACGTTGACAGCCGGGCGGTTGCCTGCGTTGAACAGTGCGGTCTCCAGGAAGATCTGGCCATCGGTGATGGAAATAACGTTGGTGGGAATGTAGGCGGAAACATCGCCTGCCTGGGTTTCAACAATGGGCAGTGCGGTGATGGAACCGCCGCCCAGGTCGTCCCGCATACGGCAGGAACGTTCCAGCAGACGGGAATGCAGGTAGAAAACGTCGCCGGGGTAAGCCTCACGGCCGGGGGAGCGGCGCAGCAGCAGGGAAATGGCACGGTATGCCACGGCGTGCTTGGAAAGGTCGTCATAGACGATCAGCACGCTCTTGCCCTGGGCCATAAAATATTCGGCCAGTGCGGTGCCGGCATACGGGGCAATGTACTGCAGGGGGGCGCTGTCGCTGGCGGTGGCGGCCACAATGGTGGTGTAGCCCATAGCGCCATGCTTTTTCAGGTCCTCGGCCACGCGGGCAATGGAGGAAGCCTTCTGCCCGATGGCAACGTAGATGCAGAGCACGCCGGTATCTTTCTGGTTCAGGATGGTATCGGTGGCGATGGAGGTCTTGCCGGTCTGGCGGTCGCCGATGATCAACTCACGCTGGCCACGGCCGATGGGGAACATCGAGTCGATGGACAGAATGCCGGTGTGCAACGGGGTGTCCACGCTCTGGCGCTCCAGAATGCCGGGGGCCTGCTTCTCGATGGGGTTGTAGCCAACGGCTTCGATGGCACCCTTGCCGTCGATGGGCTCGCCCAGCGGGTTGATAACACGGCCCAGGAAAGCTTCGCCGACGGGGATACCGGCGCGCTTGCCGGTACGGGTCACCAGGGTGCCCACGCCGACGGATTCGGCACCATCAAACAGCATAATGCCCAGGTGGGAAGGCTCAACACTTTCCACCATGCCCTTGGCACCGTTTTCAAAGGTGACGATCTCGCCGTACACGGCGCGGTCCATGCCTTCAACGGTAACAATGCCGTCGGCAGCGGACACAACCGTGCCTCCCTCGGCGGTGTTGGCGGCGGGCTTGTAGTCTTCCACGCGGGTCTTCAGGGTGGCCAGGTCGGGTTTGTCGCCGGTCATCTGGTCCAGGGCATGGCGGCCGGAGTTATCAAACACACGGTCGCCCACCTGCAATACATAGCCGGAAAGCAGGCTTTCATCCACGCTGACATCCAGCAGGACTTCGGTTGCATCGTACAGGGATTTCAGCTCGGCCTTGATCTTATCAAGGTCCTGTTCCCGCGGCTGGCGGGCGCAGTGCAGGTCGGCCTTTACAATGCGGTTGGCGGAGAAAAACTCGCGGCTGAATTCACTTGCCATTGCTGTCCCCCGCTTTCTGCAGCAGGTCATCCAGCAGGCGTGCATCGTCCTGCTGCGTCAGGTTGCGCGCCAGCAGCTTTTCACACATATCGCGGGCCAGGGCGGAAGTTTCAGCATTGGCATCGCGCAGGCGGCGGGCATGCTCTGCTTCGGCAGCGGCTTTGCCTTCGGCCACAATCGCATCTGCCTGGCGCTGGGCGTCCTGCAAAAGCTGTTCTTTCTCTTTTTCAGCCTGCTTTTCGTAGGCTTCGCGGCGCTGGGCAGCTTCGGTATCCACATTCTGCAGTTTATCCTGCGCCTGTGCCAAAACAGCCTGTGCGTCGTTCTTTTTGCCTTCTGCATCGGCGATCGCATCATCGATCTGCTTCTGGCGCTGCTCAATCACGTTCATAACGGGACGGTACAAAAACTTGCGCAGCAGAACAAACAGAACCAGAATGTTGACGACCGTCCACAGAATATTCAAATTCAGTGTCAGCATCGTTTATGCCTCCGTTATCAGCCCAGGAACAGGATGATGAGCAGGGCAACAACGAAGCCGAAAATGGCGGTGCCTTCTGCCAGGGCGGCGCCCAGCAGCAGGTTCTTGCTGATCTTGCTTTCAGCTTCCGGCTGACGGCTGATGGCCTCCGCTGCCTTACCGGTTGCAATGCCAATGCCGATGCCGGCGCCAATGCCGGTCAGTGCTGCGATGCCAGCGCCCAAAGCTACCAAACTTGCCATAATAAATTACTCCTTTTTATAATAATGTAAAAGTGGGAAAGAAAACGCAGGTCATTCCATCGTTTCTTTCATGAACAGGGAGGTCAGGAAGACAAACACATAGGTTTGGATCAGACCGTCAAACAAATCAAAATACAGGCTGAAAATTGCGGGGACAAAAACCGGAACCACCAGTTTGATGAGTTCCATGATGACAAATGCGCCCAGAACGTTGCCGAACAAACGCATGCACAGGCTGGTGGGCCGGATGGCGATTTCCAGAATGTTCATGGGGGTCATCAGGGCAATGGGTTCCGCCAGGCTGTGTACAAATCGCTTGCCGCCCTTTGCATGGATGCCGGAATATTCGATCAGCACAATGCTCATAATAGCCAGCGCTGCGGTAACATTCAGGTCCTTTGTGGGGGGCTTGAGACCAATGATGCCGATCAGGTTGGAGCAGGCAATGTACAGTGCAACCGTGATCAGGTACGGCACATACTGTTTGCCGGCTTCGCCCAGCAGATCTTTGAAGAAGTTATCCATGGTTACCACAGCGGTTTCCAGGATGGCCTGGCGCTTGCTGATATGATTGACCTTGAGATTGCGTGTGAGCAAAATCGAAACGATCACCAAAAACGCCATGATGCCCCAGCTTACCGCGATGGATTCCGGGATGTCGATGCCGCCAAAAATGGGAAGGGTAAACGCCGTATCAACGTTAAGCTCCTCTTTTAAGGCGGCGGTCAGTTCGTTCATTATTCCGCCTCCTCTGGCCAGCGGGGCAGCTTATGCGCCGGGCTGGCTTTATGTTTTGAATTTATCTGATAAAAAGCGCACCAAGGAGAAAAACAGAAGGGGGAAACGGCGATGTTCCGTTTCTGCACCCTCCTTGCTGCGTTCTTTATGCCGCCATAATACCACCATTCCCCGCCATTTGTAAGTCCCTTGCCGCACATTCTGCCTTTTGGATATTCCGCAATTCTGACAGATTAAAAATACTGTGTATGATGCACAATAAAGCACACTTAAAATTGAGCTAATTGCCGAATTTAATGACAAAAAATGCGGAAAAGATCTTAATTTCAAACAAATCTTGCGGTTCTGTGCGGTTTTGATGGTGAGGGAAAGGTACGGTGTTTGTGCAAAACTGCCAAGGAGCGAAAATTCAGGCGATGCGCTCCGCGCCAAGGGCAGTTTCGGATGCAAAGCGGGTAGCCGCCAGCTTTTCCAGTGTGGCAAGCCGCACGCAGATGGTAAACAGCCGGGCCGCAGGTTCGATCTCCTCGGCGCTGGCAAAGCTGGGGGCAATACGGATGTTGCTGTCCTGCGGGTCGCGGCCATAGGGCCAGGTGGAACCGGCGGGGGTGAATTTGACACCGGCCCGGCGGCAAAGCTCCACCGTGCGGGCCGCGCAGCCCGGCATGGTATCGAAGGAAAGGAAGTAGCCGCCGCGGGGTTCCGTCCAGCTGGCAATGCCGCTGCCGTCCAGTTCCTCGCGGAAAATGGAGATGACCTGCTCGAACTTGGGGCGCAGCAGGCGGGCATGGCGTGCCATATGGGCTTCAATGCCGCTTTCATTGCGGAAAAAACGTGCCTGGCGCAGCTGGTTGAGCTTATCGGGGCCGATGGTGGCAAACTTCCACACTTTGCGTAGATCGATCAGGTTGGCGGAACTTGCCGCCACGGCGCTGATGCCTGCACCGGGGAAGGAAACCTTGCTGGTGGAGCAGAACTCATACACCATATCCGGGTGCCCGGCATTGGCGCAGGCGGACAGGATGTCTGGCAGGACGGCCGGGGCGTTGGGGTAAAGGTCATGCACGCAGTAGGCGTTATCCCAGAAAATGCGGAAATCCGGCGCTGCGGGTTGCAGGTGGGCAAAGCGCTCCACCACCGCGGGGCTGAACACAATGCCGGTGGGGTTCTGGTACTTGGGTACGCACCAGATGCCTTTGATGGAAGCATCCCGCTGGACCAGGTCTTCGATCATGTCCATATCGGGGCCATCATTGTGCATGGGGATGGGGATTAGCTGGAAGCCGAAATGCTCCGTCATGGCAAAATGGCGGTCATAACCCGGCACGGGGCAAAGGAACTTGCGGTCCTTGACCTGCACCCACGGCTCTGCGCCCAGCAGGCCGTCCAGCATGGCGTGGCTGAGAATATCGAACATCATGGTCAGGCTGCTGTTGCCACCCACCATGACCTGCTCCGGCCGCGCGCCGATCATACCGGCCAGCAGGGCTTTTGCTTCGGGAATGCCGTCCAGCCCGCCGTAATTGCGGCAGTCGGTGCCATCCTCACTGTCCAGCACGCTGCGGGAGTTCAGTTCACCCAGCATGCGCTGCGAAAGTGCCAGCTGCTCCGGCGCAGGTTTTCCGCGGGAAAGATCCAGCTGCAGGCCCTGCTGTTCGTACTCCTGGTAGCGCTGGCACAGACGGTGGTATTCCCGCTGCATTTCTTTTTTTGTCATATCCTGATACTGCATGGTGTCATCCTTCCTGGGCAATACCGGCAGGGCCGCTTGCTTACCTGGTGTAGTTGAAAACGAAGAAAATGACGAAGATTTCGCAAATGTGCGATGGATTCCAAGGCTTTTTAACGCGGAATCCGGCCGCGTTTTAAATTTTCGACGTTTCAGGTACACCCTGGGGGGAGTATGCACGAACCCTGCCGGTATGCCTTGTTTTCTGGAACGGTTTGTATTATACTGTCAGAAAATACATTTGTAAAATATATGTTTCGCATGCAAAATATTTGCATTTGATATGGTAAAAACGCAGGAAAAGAGGAAAAACTGTGAATGTAAACTATGAATATTACCGCTTATTTTACTATGTCTGCAAATATCACAGTATAACCCGCGCGGCCAATGTGCTGCGCATGAGCCAGCCCAATGTGACCCGCGCCCTGAACCGGCTGGAGGAACAGCTGGGCTGCAAGCTGCTGGTGCGCAGCACCCGCGGCGTGACGATGACGCCGGAGGGCGAGGTGCTGTTTGCCCACGTGGAAATCGCCCAGGAGCAGCTGCAGGCGGGGGAAAGCGAGCTGGCGGGCATTACCGCGCTGGAAAGCGGCGCGCTGACCATTAGCGCCAGCGAGACCGCTTTGAATGTGTTTTTGCTGGATAAGCTGCGGGAATTCCACCGGCGTTACCCCGGCGTGCGGCTGCGCATTGCCAACCATTCCACCCCGCAGGCCATCCGTGCGCTGGGGCGCGGGCTGGTGGATCTTTGTGTGATCACCACCCCGGCCCGGTTGGAATCCACGATGCGCCGTACCCTGCTGATGCCGTTCCAGGAAATTCTGATTGCCGGCAGGGACTTTGAATTTTTGCAGGGCCGCCGCTGGGCGCTGAAAGAACTGCAGCAATACCCTCTGATCTGCCTGGGCAGCGAGACGATGACCTATGCGTTCTATAACCAGTTTTACTTAAGCAACAATCTTGTTTTGCAGCCGGATACTGAGGCCGCTACCACCGACCAGGTGGTGCCGCTGGTCAAAAGCGGGCTGGGGCTGGGGTATGTGCCGCAGAATTTTGCCAAGGACGCCCTGGCCGCGGGGGATGTGTTTGCCATCCAGTTGAAAGAGGAAATCCCCACCCGTCATGTTGTGCTGGTGCAGGATGGCGGCCGTGTTCCCAACGCAGCTGCGCGCGAATTTGCCCGGATGCTGAACAGCAGCGTTACGCAGCAGAATGCACCATAAGCGGACAAAATTGTGCACCGGCACCAGAAAATTAAAAATATCTGCGTCTGTTTTTGTGAAAGGCGATTGACAACTGCCGTGCGGAACCGTATGATAAAAATGGAACTTTGCCCGGTGCAGCGGGAACCATACGGTGCGCCGGATTCCGCGCAGAGGAACAGAAAATAATAGGAGGGATTGTTTTGAAACAATGGCTGAAAGACGCAGTTTTTTACGAAATTTACCCCCAAAGCTTTTATGATACCAACGGGGATGGCATCGGCGATCTGAAGGGGATTATCGAAAAGCTGGATTACATCAAAGAGCTGGGGTGCAACGCCCTTTGGATCAACCCCTGCTTTGATTCCCCGTTCAAGGACGCCGGGTATGATGTGCGCGATTATAAGCTGATTGCCCCCCGCTATGGCACCAACGCGGATGCCAAAGCGCTGTTTGAAGCAGCTCATGCCAAGGGCATCCATGTGCTGCTGGACCTGGTGCCCGGCCATACCAGCGAGGAACACGCATGGTTTAAGGAGAGCAGCAAGCCGGAAAAGAATGAGTATTCCGACCGCTATATCTGGACGGACTCCTGCTTTAGCGCCGGTGACGGTATGCCGTTCATTGGCGGCGAGACCGACCGCAACGGCACTTATATTTTGAACTTCTTCAAGTGCCAGCCTGCTTTGAACTATGGTTACGGCAAGTGCCGCGAAAAGTGGCAAATGCCCACCGACGCCCCCGGCCCGCGCGCAACGGTGGAAGCCGTGAAGGATGTGATGCGCTTTTGGCTGGATATGGGCTGCGATGGTTTCCGTGTGGATATGGCATCCAGCCTGGTCAAGAATGATACCCACCACAAAAAGTATACCTGTGCCATCTGGCGCGATATTGCCGCTATGCTGGACAAGGAATACCCCGAAGCCGCTCTGTTGAGCGAATGGAACCAGCCGCGCCAGTCCCTGAAAAACGGCTTTGATATGGACTTTATGCTGGAATGGCAGGGCAATGGCTACAGCTGGCTGATGCGCAATTATGATGGCGCAATAGATTCTGACCCGCATAACATCGGCAAGGCGTATTTCTGTGCGGATTCCGGCACGGGTATTGACAAGTTCCTGGATGACTGGCTGCCCAGCTACAAGGCGACCCGCAAGGACGGCCTGTACTGCTTGATTACCTGCAACCATGATACCATCCGCCCCTCCGCCGGTTTGACCCCGGATGAGCTGAAAATTGCTTACGCCATGTTGTTTACCCTGCCCGGCGCACCGTTTGTGTATTATGGCGATGAGATCGGCATGCGCTATCTGCCGCTGCCCACCAAGGAGGGCGGCTATTTCCGCACCGGTTCCCGCACCCCCATGCAGTGGGATAACAGCGCCAACAAGGGATTTTCTACCGCCGCAGCCGACAAGCTGTACCTGCCGGTGGACGATGCCGCGGACGCCCCCACCGTGGCTGCCCAGCAGGCAGACCCTGACAGCCTGTGGCATACCGTGCAGGGGGTGCTGAACTTCCGCCACAGCCACCGGGACCTGGATTCCGATGCGCCGTTCCATGTGCGGTTTGCCCCCAAGGCAAAGGGCAGCTACCGCCCGTTTGCCTGGGAGCGCGGCAAGCTGATCTGCGCGGTGAACCCCGCCCGCGAGGAAGCAGAACTGCCCCTGAAGCTGGAAGACGGTACCCGCGTGCTGCATGTGATCGGCAAAGCCGAAGTGAAGGGCGATGAGCTGGTGCTGGGTGCACAGAGCTTTGCAATTTTGGGGTAAGCAGAATAGATTGCAAACGCAAATGTTAGGGCAATACCGCACAATTCTAAGTGCCGATACGGCGAGCGAGGTGCGGCAGATGCTAAGCCAAAAGCGC
>OLOJ01002689.1_pt1 | contig 13850 bp, 8 predicted proteins | sample 1672251 | NCBI WGS metagenome assembly OLOJ01 (sample SAMEA3136664, study PRJEB25190) | human gut metagenome | biome: human gut; feature: human-associated habitat; material: faeces | place: Austria | collected 2013 | reverse complement strand
TGCTCAGCACCCCCAGCATCCCCAAAAAGGAGCGCTGCGGCCTGCTGGACGAAGCGCTGCGGGATCGGGTCCACCTCTATGTGCTGAACTTTTTGAAGATCCTGTGCGAGAAGGGCACCCTGCGGGAGCTGCCCGGCTGCGCCCGGGCCTACCGGGTGCGCTACAATCAGGCACACGGTATTCTGGAAGCAGCGGCAACCACTGCAGTGGCAATGACGGAGCAGCAGGTGAAGAGCCTGCACGAAAAGCTGGAAAAGCTCACCGGCAAGACCATCGACCTGAAAACAAAGGTCGATCCGGCTGTGCTGGGCGGCATCCGGCTGGATATCGAGGGCACCGAGCTGGACGGCACGGTTCAGAACCGTCTGGCGGCGCTGCGCAGGGATATCGCGTCCGTGACACTGTGATCCATCGAATTTCCACCCGAAAGATTTTAAGAATTGAGTGGTGAATACAAGACAATGCAACTGAAACCTGAAGAGATCTCCAAGATCATCCGTGCCCAGATCAAGCACTACGAGAATGCCATCGAGCAGAGCGAAGTCGGCACGGTCATCATGGTAGGCGACGGCATCGCCCGGGCCAGCGGCCTGGAAAAGTGCATGGCAGGTGAGCTGCTTCAGTTTGACAACGGCGAATACGGTATGGCCCAGAACCTGGAGGAAAACACGGTCTCCATCGTTCTGCTGGGCTCCGATGTCGGCATCAAGGAAGGCAGCACCGTCAAGCGCACCGGCAAGGTCGTTTCCGTGCCCGTGGGCGAGGCAATGATCGGCCGCGTGGTCAATGCACTGGGCCAGCCCATCGATGGCGCAGGCCCCATTGAGACCACCGAGTTCCGGGCCATCGAGAGCCCGGCCCCCGGCATCATCGACCGCCAGCCGGTCAAGGAACCCCTGCAGACCGGCATCAAGGCCATCGACTCCATGATCCCCATCGGCCGCGGCCAGCGTGAGCTGATCATCGGCGACCGCCAGACCGGCAAGACCTCCATTGCCACCGATGCCATCCTGAACCAGAAGGACACCGGCGTGCTCTGCATCTATGTTGCCATCGGCCAGAAGGCTTCCTCCATCGCCCGCGTGGCCGAGGACCTCAAGAAGCACGGTGCCATGAGCTACACCACCATCGTGGCTGCCACGGCCTCCGATTCCGCTCCCCTGCAGTACATCGCCCCCTATGCGGGCACTGCACTGGCCGAGTATTTCATGTCCAAGGGCAAGAGCGTCCTGATCGTCTACGACGACCTTTCCAAGCATGCGGTGGCCTACCGTGCCATCTCCCTGCTGCTCCGCCGCTCCCCCGGCCGTGAGGCTTACCCCGGCGACGTGTTCTATCTGCATTCCCGTCTGCTGGAGCGCTCCTGCCGGATGCGCGATGATCTGGGCGGCGGTTCCATCACTGCCCTGCCCATCGTTGAGACCCAGGCGGGCGATGTCTCTGCTTACATCCCCACCAACGTCATCTCCATCACCGATGGTCAGATCTTCCTGGAAAGCGCCCTGTTCAACGCAGGCAACCGCCCCGCCGTCAATGTCGGCCTGTCGGTCTCCCGTGTGGGCGGCGCTGCCCAGACCAAGGCCATGAAGAAGGCCAATTCCAACCTGCGTATCGAGCTGGCCCAGTACAAGGATATGGAGTCCTTTGCCCAGTTCAGCTCTGATCTGGACGCTGAGACCCGCCGCCAGCTGGAACACGGCAAGGCCCTGACCGAGATGCTCAAGCAGCCGCTGTACCAGCCCAAGTCCGATGCCGAGCAGGTGGTCGTGCTGACCCTGGCTTCCCACGGGATGCTGGACGACCTGCCGCTGGCTGACCAGCGCGCAAAGACCAATGCCTTTGTGCGCCAGTTCCACGCCGATGTTTCCGGCACCATGGACGCGATCACGTCCACGGGCAAGATCACCCCGGAACAGGTGGACACCATCCTGACCGCGTGGAAGGCATTCGCGGGAGGGGAGAGCAATGGCATCCAGTAAGCTGCTCAAGGAGCGGATCGAGAGCATTCAGGATACCATGAAGATCACGAATGCCATGTACCTGATCTCCTCCTCCAAGCTCCGCAAGGCCCGGCAGAACTACCAGAATGTTCTGCCCTACTTCACCCGGATGCGGGATACCATCTCCCGCGTGGTGCCCCACCTGCCCGACGAGCCGGAGCACCCCTTCTTCCACGAGCGGGATCTGGAGAACCCCAAGCGGGCCTACATCGTGCTGACCGCCGACAAGGGCATGGCCGGCGCTTACAACCAGAACCTGCTCAAGTTCCTGCGGGAGCACGCCGACCAGAACGACCGGTTCTATGTCATCGGTCAGGTAGGCTACCGTGCCCTGTTCCGCAAGGATCCCCGTCTGGTGGAGGATTTCCATTACGGTGCCACGGCTCCCACCCTGCAGCGCGCCCGTGATATCACGGTGGATGCCATCGATGATTTCAAGTCCGGCAAACTGGACGAGATCTACATCGTCTACACCAAGATCCAGAACGCGCTGACCAGCGAGCCGGTCATGGAACGCCTGCTGCCGCTGGACCGTGCCCACCTCACGCCTGCTCCCAAGGGTCTGGGCGACCCCCGCGGCGAGGTGGAGATGTTCCCGGATGCCTGGACGGTGTTCGAGCAGACGGCCCCCATCTATATGCACGGCATGATCTTTGGTGCCATGACAGAGAGCTTCTGCGCCGAGCAGAGCGCCCGCATGACTGCCATGGATTCCGCCACCAAGAGCGCCAAGGATATGATCCACGATCTGGAGCTGGAGTACAACCGCTCCCGTCAGGGTTCCATCACCCAAGAGATCACCGAGATCATCGGCGGCGCGGCGGCGGTACAGAATCAAGAATAATACCGCCCTCTCCGTCATTGCTGACGCAATGCCACCTCTCCCAAAGGGAGAGGCAATTGCTCTCCCAGATTCAACTTCTGCTGACCTTGGAGATGCGTTGGCTCCCCCTTTGGGGGAGCTGTCAAAGCCATCAGGCTTTGACTGAGAGGGCAAGCCTGCCAAATCATAAAAGAGGAGAACCCTTATGCGCATTACGGAATTATTCACCGCAAAGTCCATCGAGCTGGATTCTGCGGCCTCCAACCGGGACGAGATCCTCTCCCGGCTGGTAGAACTGCAGGCCACCCACGGCAACATCACCGACACAGAAGCCTACAAGAAGGCACTCTACGCCCGGGAGGATGAGGCCTCCACCTACGTGGACAACGGCATCACCGTTCCCCACGCCAAGACGAATGTGGTCACCCGGCCCAGCCTGGCCGCCCTGCGTCTGAGCACCCCGGTGCAGTACAACGCCGAGGATGACGGCAAGACCGACCTGCTCTTTGCCATTGCAGCCCCCGAAAACGGCAGCCTGCATGTGGATATGCTGGCCCGCATGATGCAGATGCTGATGAACGAGGACTTTGTGGAAAAGCTGAAGGCCGCCAAGACCCCCGCCGAATTCCTTGCCCTCATCGACGCACAGGAGGAGGCCCAGTTCGGTGAGGAGAGCTTCACCCAGCAGGCTATCCCCCAGAGCGGCTACCGCATTCTGGCCGTGACCGCCTGCCCCAACGGCATTGCCCACACCTACATGGCCGCCGAGGCGCTGGCCAAGGCCGGTGACAAGCTGGGTCTGCTCACCAAGGTGGAGACCAACGGCTCCGATGGTGCCAAGAACGTGCTGACCCGCGCCGAGATCGCAGCCTGCGACGGTATCATCGTGGCTGCAGACAAAAATGTGGAGACCGCCCGCTTTGACGGCAAGCCCGTGCTGTTTGCCCGGGTGGATGACGGCATCCACAAGCCCGAGGAGCTGCTGAAAAAGGTGGCCCACGGTGAAGTTCCCGTGTATCACGCCAAGGGCGGTGCCGCCGCTGCCGAGGAGGAGACCTCCGGCGACAGCTTTGGCCGCAAGGTGTACAAGGACCTGATGAACGGCGTGTCTCACATGCTGCCCTTTGTGGTGGGCGGCGGCATTATGATTGCACTGGCCTTCCTGCTGGACGATTACACCATCGACCCCTCCAACTTTGGCATGAACACCCCCATCGCCGCCTTCTTCAAGACGGTGGGCAGCGCCGCCTTTGGCTACATGCTTCCCATTCTGGCAGGCTTCATCGCCATGTCCATCGCCGACCGTCCCGGCCTGGCCGTGGGCTTTGCGGGCGGCGTGCTGGCCATGAACGGCACCAACTTTGCAGGCCTTGCCAACGGTGAGACCACCGGCATTTCCGGCGGCTTCCTGGCCGCTCTGCTGGCCGGTTTTGTGGCCGGTTATGTGGTCGAGTTCCTGAAGAAGATCACCGAAAAGCTCCCCGCCAGCCTGAACGGCATCCGTCCCATGCTGATCTACCCGCTGGGCGGCATCCTCATCATCGGTGCCGTGATGTGCGGCATCAACCCGGTCATGGGCATGATCAACACCGCCATGACCAACTGTCTCAACGCCATGGGCGGCACCTCCAAAGTCCTGCTGGGTGCCATCGTTGCCGGTATGATGAGCATTGACATGGGCGGCCCCTTCAACAAGGCAGCCTACGTCTTTGGCACTGCCGCACTGGCCTCCGGCAACTACGAGGTCATGGCTGCTGTCATGGTGGGCGGCATGGTTCCTCCCATCGCGATTGCCCTCTCCACCACCTTCTGCCCCAAGAAGTGGACTCCTGACGAGCGCCGCAACGGCATCGTGAACTACGTCATGGGCCTGTGCTTCGTCACCGAGGGTGCCATCCCCTACGCCGCCGCCGACCCGCTGCGCGTCCTGCCCAGCTGTGTGGCCGGTGCCGCGCTGGCCGGTGCCCTCTCCATGACCTTTGGCTGCGCCCTGCGCGCTCCCCACGGCGGCATCTTCGTGTTCCCCGTGGTCGATCATGCCCTGCTCTACTGCGTGGCTCTGGCCGCTGGCAGCGTGGTGGGTGCCGTGATCCTGAGCCTGCTCAAGAAGAACCGCACCGACGCTGCCTGATCTGCCACTCTCCTTCTTCCTTTACCATATAAAAAGGGCCCGTCTGCGCGCACCAAAATGCGGCAGGCGGGCCCTTTCGTGCTTATCCCTTGATGATCCGGAGCAGGGTCTTGTCCAGCTGGATGGTGCAGTTCCAGGGGTTCAGGATGATGCCCTGGATCTCCGGCACCTGCAGTGCGGCATCCAACAGCTTTTCAAGCTCCACCAGAAATGTGGACTGCACCGCTTCCGCGCCCTTCATCTCCTCTTCAAAGCTGGTAAAGGCATACCACCAGCTGGCCCCATCGGCCGTGCGGAGGGCCCGCAGCTGCATCTGCTCACCGGCCGGGTTCGGCTCCACCGCCACCACGACCTGTCCGTTTTCCCGCATCCTCCGCCGGATCACGGTCAGGGTATGCGCCAGCTGCTCCTGTGTAGGCTCCTGCTGTAACTGGCAGACTGCCTGTTCGATCTTTTCGTTGCCGTTCAGGCCCTCGTCCTTCTTCTGTGCCATAAGCTCTCCCATTCTTTTTGTTGTATTTTATGCTTGTATTATATCCGGACTTTACGAAAAATGGAAGCGCAGGCCAGAGATTCTTTCTTTTTTCGTCTGCTTTCGGGTGTTTTTTCAAAAATCAGTAGCCCCCGCCCCGAAAAAGTGTTACAATGTCTTCGTCTGGTATCATTTCAGAAACGACAGGACGCGCCGTTTTTCCGTGAGCCGTTTTTGTCGGAATGGGAGAGATAATGTAATGAAACGAATCCTTCGTTCTGCCGTCAGTCTGCTGCTGTGCGCCGCCGTGGCGCTGGGCGGCACTGCCTGCGGCCGAAGCAAGCTGCCCACCACCATCACGATCTGGACCTATTACAACGGCGATCAGCTGGAATGCTTCAACCAGCTGGTGGAGCAGTTCAACTCCACCGTGGGCAAAGAGAAGAACATCCGAGTCGAAAGCTCCAGTCAGGGCAGCGTGAACGACCTGGAGACCAGCGTGCTGGCCGCCGCCGAGGGCAAGGTGGGTGCCGAAAAGCTGCCCAACATCGTCTCCTCCTACGCAGACACCGCCTTTACGCTGGATCAGATGGGCCTTGCCGTTGACCTGAGCCCCTACCTGACCGAAAAAGAGAAGTCCGCCTATATCGCCGGTTTTCTCGAGGAGGGCGACCTGATGAACAACGGGGAGCTCAAGGTCTTTCCCATAGCAAAATCCACTGAGCTGCTCTACCTGAACGTCACCGACTTTGTCCCCTTTGCCGAGGCCACGGGCGTGACCTATGCGGATCTTTCCACTGTGGAGGGGCTGAACGAGGCCGCACACAAATACTACGACTGGACCGATGCCCAGACGGCTGCGCCCAACGACGGCAAGGCCCTGTATGGCCGCGACGCGCTGACCAATTACCTGCTCTGCGGCGCACAGGAACTGGGTACGACCATCTTTGATGCCGAAAACGGCGTGATGACCCTGCACTTTGACAAGCCGACCCTCCGCAAGCTGTGGGATAACTACTATGTCCCCTACATCAAGGGCTGGTGCAGTGCCAGCGGCAAGTTCCGCAGCGACGATATCAAGATCGGCAGCCTGCTGGCCTATGTCGGTTCCTCCTCCAGCGCTTCCTTCTTCCCCACCCAGGTGCTGACCAGCGACACCGAGAGCCACGGCATCGAGATGGCCGCGCTGCCCTGCCCCAGCTTTGCAGGCTGTGAGCCGGTGGCCGTCCAGCAGGGGGCCGGCATGGTAGTCATCCCGGGCACCGAGGACGAGATCAGCGCCTGCGTTGCCTTCCTGAAATGGTTCACCCAGCCGGAAAACAACCTGCAGTTCTCGGTGCAGTCCGGCTATATGCCCGTGACCTATGCCGCCAACAGCATATCTGCCCTTGAGAACAGCGGCCTGACGGTCTCCGAGCGCATCCACAAGGTGCTGAGCCTGTCCATTGATGCCATCGATCGCAGCAAGCTCTACACCACCCATGCCTTCCCGGATGCCCTGCGCGCCCGCAATACCCTGCAGTACGCGCTGGAGGACCGTGTCACTGCCGACCGTGCCACGGTGCTGGAGCGGCTGGCTGCCGGGCAGACCCCCGAGGAAGCCGAAGCCGAGTTCCTGACCGATGCCTATTTTGATGCCTGGTACGACCAGACTCTGGCCACTCTCAGCGCCTTTGCGGGCTGAGATGCCCTTGGAACAACCACAAAAGGAGAGACCCTCAGATGCAGAACCACAAGCCGCACAGCCAGAAGGCCCCTCAGACGGGCCATTCTATCTTCGGCACCATCCTTTTCTCCCTGCTGGCTGTGCTGGCGGTGGAGTTCCTGCTGCTGACCTTTGCCGTCCACGTCACCCGGCTTGGCCCCCAGCTGAACCAGAACGCCGAGGATATCCTTGCCATGCAGGTGGACAACCGCAGCCGGTATCTTCAGTCCATCTTCCACGATGCACAGGAGCTGACCAGCCTTTCCGATGCCATCAATGGCCTGACCCAGCAGCTTCTGGACGAGGGAGAGATCAGCCTGAGCACGCTGGACAGCAGCAGCGACGCGGCCTATCCCCTGCTGGAAGCCGCCGCGCCGGAGCTCATCAGCACCCTGCGCATCAAGTCGGTGACCGGCGTGTTCCTTATCCTGAACACCCATGATCTGGACAAGCGGAAGCAGGACAGCCTCATGCCCGCCATCTACCTGCGGGATCTCGACCCGGATGCCGCTCCCTCCCAGCGCAACGCCGACCTGACCTTTGTGCGGGCACCGGCCCAACTGGTGCAGTCCCTCTCCATTGCCACGGACAACAGCTGGGCTCCCACCATCCGCTACCGGGCACTGGGAAACCGTGGCTTCCTTTATCCCCCTTTCCAGGCCGCCTATAAAGACGGAGCCAGCCTTGCCGCCTCCGATTATGGCCACTGGACCTCACAATCCTATCTGGTGCCCGGGGACACCCACGAGGCCATTGCCTACAGCCAGCCCCTGATCCTGCCGGACGGCACCGTTTACGGCGTGATCGGCGTGGAACTGCTGGCCGACTACCTGTGGGAGAACCTGCCCTGCTCTGAGCTGCAGAACAACGGCACCTATTTTCTTGCCGTGACCGATACGGAGGAGCTCTCTGCCTCTGAACTGCAGCTGCGTCCGGTGCTCCGTTCCCACTGCGACGGGCAGCCGGGTTCTGCGGACGAAAGCCTTACGCTGCGCCTCTACAGTGCCCAGACCCACCGCTACCTCTTCAGCAATGCCCTCTACATTGCTTCGGTCTCCCCCTTGAACCTCTACAGCCGGAACGCTCCTTTCTCGGGCAAGCACTGGCTTCTCGTGGGCTCCGTTCCCGCGGTGCAGCTCTTTGCTTTCGCCCAGCGGCTGAAGCAGCTGTTCTCCTTCATCATGCTGATCACGCTGGCCGTTGGCTTTGTTTGCAGCTGGCTGATCAGCAGGCGGCTGGCCCGGCCCGTTGCCAAGCTCTCGGCTGAGGTAGCCGCTGCCGAAGCGGATTCCTCCGCCATCCCGCATCTGTCCGCCACCGGCATCCGGGAGCTGGATCAGTTCTCCTCTGCCTTTACCCAGCTGAGCAAAGACGTGCTGGACTCCTCCACCCGCTTTTTGCGCATTATGAAATTGGCCAGTGCGGAGCTGGGCGGCTATGAGCTGCGCGATGACAGCGTTTATGTGACCGATAACTTCTTCTCCATGCTGGGCCTTGCACAGGAGCAGCCAGATCCGCTCACGCCAAAGGCTTTCCGCGCCCTGATGGGCACACTGGAGCAGCGGTGGTTCTACCGCCTGTCCCCGGCCAACAACAAGGTCTTTGCCATCCCCCAGCCCGACGGCAGCACCCACTACATCACCCTGCGCATCACCCATATCATGGGTGAAAGTGCCTCCGAGGTGGGTCTGGCTGAGGATATGACCACCACGGTGCTGGAGCAGCAGCGCATTGAGCACGAGCGCGATTACGACACCCTGACCGGCCTGTACCGCCGCCGTGCCTTTGACCGCGCCTGTGACGCGCTGTTCCAGCAGCCCGAAAAGCTGGGCTGTGCCGCCCTGCTGATGATGGATCTGGACAACCTCAAGCAGATCAACGACACCTACGGCCACGACTGGGGTGACCAGTACATCCGCCAGACCGGCCAGTGCTTTGCGGCCAACACGCCCGCCAACACCATCTGCTCCCGCCTTTCGGGCGATGAATTCCTGATCTTCTTCTATGGCTATCAGGATCAGGCACAGCTCCGCACCCAGCTGGAGCTGCTGAGTGCCGCCCTGCAGCGCAGTGTGTCCATCCTGCCCAACGGCAAGCAGCTGCACATCAGCATCTCGGGCGGCATCGCCTGGTACCCCACGGACGGCCACGACCTGCTCACCCTGAAAAAATATGCCGACTTTGCCATGTATCAGGTCAAACATTCCCACAAGGGCCGCATGTGTGATTTTGATATCGGCAGCTACCATCAGGAGGCATACGCCGCCCAGACCCAGCAGGACTTTGAGCGCCTGCTGCAGGAGGAGCTGGTGTCCTACCACTTCCAGCCCATCTACTCTGCCCGCAGCGGCCGGGTCGCAGCCTACGAGGCCCTCATGCGGGTCGATCTGCCTACCCTGCACTCCCCCGCTCAGGTCATGCAGCTGGCCCATGAGACGGGCCGCCTGTATGAGATCGAACGGATCACTGTGTTCCATTCCAGCGAGATCTTCCAGCGCATGCAGGCACAGGGCCTGCTCCAGAGCGATGCCCTGCTCTTCATCAACTCCATCGCCAATGTCAGCCTGACGGTTGAGGATGTGGAGGAATATGCTCAGCGCTACCCCGAGCTGCTCAAGCGGCTGGTGGTGGAGATCACCGAACAGGAAGATCTGGACCGCGCATGTCTGGAACGGAAGCGGAACGTTCCGGGCTTCTCCGGCTCCTTTGCACTGGATGACTACGGCAGCGGCTACAGCAACGAGCTGAACCTGCTGGAGCTCTCGCCCCGGTACATCAAGATCGACATTTCCATTGTGCGCGGGATCGACACCGACCGCGACAAGCAGCAGATCGTCTCCAACATTGTGGCTTACGCACACGCCCGCAGTATGCAACTCATCGCCGAGGGCATTGAGACCGAGGCCCAGCTGCGCACCGTCATCGGTCTGGGCGTGGACCTGCTGCAGGGCTATTACCTCAGCCGCCCCGCCGCAGTGCCCGCCCCCATTGCACCGGCAGCGCAGGCGGTGATCGACCAGCTCGAACACCAGCGGTTCAATCCCCTCGGTTTATGATCTTTCCGGCTCCCCTGCAGGGGAGCCTTTTGTGACCCCATTCAGAGAAAGGAGACACGATGAACCAAGAATCCAGTTCCGCTCTCCCCGCCGCCATCCGGGTGCGGGGCGCGCGGGTGCACAACCTGAAGAACATCGACGTAGATGTGCCGCTCCACAAGATCGTCGGCATTGCGGGCGTGTCCGGTTCCGGCAAGTCCTCGCTGGCGCTGGGGGTCCTCTACGCCGAGGGCTCCCGCCGCTATCTGGAGGCCCTTTCCACCTATACCCGCCGCCGGATGACCCAGGCCGAAAAGGCGCAGGTGGACGAGATCCGCTATGTTCCCGCCGCACTGGCCCTCCACCAGCGGCCCGGCGTGCCCGGAATGCGTTCCACCTTTGGCACCATGACCGAGCTTTTGAACAGCCTGCGCCTGATGTTCTCCCGGCTGTCCCACTACCCCTGCCCCGCCTGCGGCTGCATAGTGCCGCCCAGCCTGAACATTGCGGCCGAGATCCCGCTCTACTGCCCCCGGTGCGGCGCGCAGGTGCCGGTGCTGGGCGCGGAGCAGTTCGCCTTTAACAGCACCGGAGCCTGCCCAGACTGCGAGGGCACCGGCATCGTGCGGGTGGTGGACGAATCCACTCTGGTGCCGGACGAAAGCCTTTCCATCAACGAGGGCGCGGTGCTGCCCTGGCAGACCCTGATGTGGTCGCTGATGAAGGAGATCGCCGAAAAGATGGGCGTGCGCACCAACGTTCCCTTCCGGGAGCTGACCCCGGAAGAGCGCGACATGGTGTTCCACGGCCCCGCCAAAAAAGTGCACCTGCTCTACCAGAACAGCAAGACCGGCGCGGCGGGTGAAATGGATTTCACCTACTTCAACGCCGTTTATACCGTGGAGAACGCTCTTGCCAAGGTGACGGATGAAAAGGGCATGAAGCGGGTGGAGCGGTTCCTGAAGCAGGGCCCCTGCCCCGCGTGCGGCGGCTCCCGCCTGAACGCCGCGGCCCGGGCTCCCCGGCTGCGGGGCATCGGGCTGGCCGATGCCTGCCGCATGACGCTGGACACGCTGGTGCAGTGGGTGGAGGGGGTGCCCGCCTCCCTGCCCGTGGAGATGCGCCCCATGGCTGAGAGCATCTGCGAATCCTTTCAGGCCACCGCCGCCCGCCTGCTGGATCTGGGGCTGGGCTACCTCTCCCTTGACCGGGAGGCCGCCACCCTTTCCACAGGGGAGCGCCAGCGGGTGCAGCTGGCCCGCTCGGTACGCAACCGCACCACCGGCGTGCTCTATGTGCTGGACGAGCCTTCCATCGGCCTGCATCCCTCCAACATCGAGGGCCTGCGGGGCGTGATGCACGATCTGATCGCGGACGGCAACTCCATCGTGCTGGTGGATCACGACACCGAGATCCTGCGGGATGCCGACTGGCTCATTGAGATGGGCCCCGGTGCCGGTGAAAACGGCGGCACCATCCTGACACAGGGCACCGTGGAGCAGGTGGCCCAAAGCCCGGCCTCCCGCATCGGGCCCTTCCTTGCCGACCTGCACACCCTCTCGGCCCGCACCCGCACCCCGGAAGCGGAGCTCTTTGCGCTGGGCACCATCACCCTGCGCACCCGGGCCATCCACACCGTCAAGCCGCTGGAAGTCCGGCTGCCCAAGGGGCGGCTCATCGCGGTGACCGGCGTGTCCGGTTCCGGCAAGACCACGCTGGTGCTGGAAAGCCTGATCCCCGCGCTGGAGGCCGCCGCCAAGGGCGAAGCTCTGCCCGCCCATGTGGAAAGCATCACTGCACCGGGCATTGCGCAGGTCAAGCTCATTGACGCAACGCCCATCGGCATCAACGTGCGGTCCACGGTGGCCACCTATGCCAATGTCCACGATGAGCTGCGCAAGATCTACGCCCGCTCTCCCCTTGCCAAGGAGAAGGGCTACAAGGCGGGCGATTTTTCCTACAACACGGGCCGCCTGCGCTGCCCCGGCTGCGACGGCACCGGCACCATCAGCCTGGACATCCAGTTCCTGCCGGATGTGGAGATCACCTGCCCGGACTGCGGAGGCAGCCGCTACAGCCGGGAAACGGATTTTGTGAAGCGGGAAAACAAAGCAGGGGCGGCCTATTCCCTTCCGGAGCTGATGGATATGGACGTCAAACATGCGTTGGAAGCCTGTGAGGATCTCAAAAATGTCAAAAGCCGTCTGGAGATTTTAAAGGATCTGGGGCTTGGTTATCTGACTTTGGGAGAGGCGACGCCCAGTCTTTCCGGCGGAGAAGCCCAGCGCCTCAAACTGGCCTCTGAGATGGAGCGGCAGCAGGACGCTTCGGTGTTTGTTTTCGATGAGCCGACCATCGGCTTGCATCCGCTGGATGTGCAGACGCTGCTGGCTGTTTTTGACCGGCTCGTATCGAGCGGGGCGACGGTCATTGTCATCGAGCATGACCTAGATGTGATACGCAACGCGGATTATATCATTGATATGGGGCCCGGCGGAGGAGAGAGCGGAGGCCGCATTGTGGCGGCCGGAACGCCGGAAGAGATTCGCGAAAATCGGGAAAGCATAACAGGAAGTTTTTTGTAAAACAACAGGGACAACTTTTTTCATCTGAAGCGGTTTTGCGAGATGGGCGTTCATACCTGCCGCAAGACACCGCTGGGCATCCTAATCGAAAGCATTGGCTGTCATGGCGATGCTGGGGATCGTTTTGTGTGGTGTAGTCACGCACAATGCTTAGTATCTCTTTATATGTGAAAAAGTGCGGAGCTTCAAGCCTTTTCTTCTCAGGCCAGAAGATTAAATCCCATAATCACAAGGCCCAGAACAACGAGCACCACGCCGGTGGCACGGTTCAGAGTCTCCGGTTTTGCCTTGTTGGCGAAGACTGCTGCGATCCGTGCCCAGATCAGGGTGAAGATCACACAGAGGAAAAAGACCAGCCAGTCGGGCGCGCCGCCGATCATGAAATGGGAGAGCGCTCCGGTGAGGGCGGTAAAAGTCATGATGAAAACGCTGGTGCCCACAGCAGTTTTGAGCTCATAGCCCAGGACGCTGGTGAGGATGAGGAGCATCATCATACCGCCGCCGGCTCCGATGAAACCGCAGATGAAGCCGATTATTACGCCGCAGATCACGGACTGGATGGCCCGTTTTTTCGGGGAAACGCTGGCCATGGCTTCCTTGGTGGTCATGACCGGGCGGAGGATGAATTTAATGCCCAGAAGGAAAGTCATAAAGACGGAAAAGCCGCCCATGGTCTGGGAGGGAACAAGGCTTGCGATGTAGCTTCCCACTGCCGTAAAGATCAGGACGCTGGCCATCATGATGAGGCCGTTCCGGATGTCCAGATTTTTGTTTTTGTGATAGGTGTAGGCGGAAACGGCGCTCGCCAGCACGTCGGAGGACAGGGCGATGCCCACGGCCATGTAGGGGTCCATATCCAGAAAAGTGATGAGCATGGGGCTGATGACTGCGGCGGCGCTCATGCCCGCGAAGCCGGTGCCGAGGCCTGCGCCCATGCCGGCAAAAAAAGTAACCAGGATGGTCAGTAAAAGGTTCATGTCAGTTTGTCTCCTCCAATATCTTGTCTAAATTTTTTTCCATAATTTCAATAGCGGCAAAAAAGGCCGCCCGGGTTTTTTCATCGGTATTTTTCAGCAACCGTTCAAAAAAAGCGCGCTGC
>OLOJ01002686.1_pt1 | contig 13871 bp, 10 predicted proteins | sample 1672251 | NCBI WGS metagenome assembly OLOJ01 (sample SAMEA3136664, study PRJEB25190) | human gut metagenome | biome: human gut; feature: human-associated habitat; material: faeces | place: Austria | collected 2013 | reverse complement strand
GCATTTTGGCAACGCAGATGCCGTGCCGCAGCTGCCGGAGCGGTGCTTAAGCCGTCAGGCGGGAATTGTGCGGTGTTGCCCAAGACACAAATTTTTAAGGAAGAGATCAAATTGGCAAACAAACCGCAAATTGATATCCCACTGGGGAAACCGGCTCAGCATAAACCGGGCAGTAAAATCGATATCTCCTTGGATGACGACCAGCCGCCCAAGCTGCAGCCGGACCCGGCACCGGGGCAGATTTTGCAAACTGAAATGGAAATTGTAAACCGCCACCATGAGGAAGTCAGGGAGCAGCACCGCCGCGCGCGCGTGCAGCAGGAAGGGTAATTTTTATATGCAGGTATGTTTAACAACGCCGCTTACACGGCAGGAGCTTGCCCCGCTGCACGCGGGGGATACCGTGCTGCTGACCGGCACCGTATATACCGCCCGCGATGCCGCCCACGCCCGTATGAACGAAGCGCTGGACCGTGGGGAACCGCTGCCGTTCGATATCAAAGGCGCGGCCATCTATTATGTCGGCCCCACACCGGAGCGCCCCGGCTGTGCCATTGGTGCGGCGGGTCCCACGACATCCGGCCGCATGGATAAGTTTACCCCGCGCCTGCTGGACCTGGGCCTTGCCTGTATGATCGGCAAGGGCAAGCGGGATGAAGCCGTAAAGGCCGCCGTTGTGCGCAACGGTGCTGTGTACCTGGCAGCCATTGGCGGGGCAGGTGCCCTGATGGCTGGCAGCGTAAAAAGCTGCGAGATCATCGCCTGGCCGGACCTTGGGTGCGAGGCTGTCCGCCGCCTGGAAGTGGTGGATATGCCCCTTACCGTTCTGCTGGATGCCCATGGCGGCGACCTGTACCAGTCCGGCCCACAGGCATACCTGCAAAGCCTGACCTAATATGACCCGTCTGCCTGCATTGACAAAAAGCGTGATACCTGCTAAAATACAAAGGTATTTTGAGCGGATATGGCGGAATTGGCAGACGCGCTGGTTTTAGGGTCCAGTGTCTACGACGTGCAGGTTCAAGTCCTGTTATCCGCACTGAATAATAAAAATCCGAACCTTTTCTCGACAGGGGAGAGGGTTCGGATTTTTGGTTTTCTTCAACAATCAAAAATGAAGATACAAATGAGTGCTGCATCTCGATTCTTCTCTCGGGACGCGGCACTTTTTAACTCTTTTGGTCAGTGGCAGCTCCCGGCACAGCCGCCTTTGTCCTCGTGGCAGGAATGGGAGCCGCAGGCGTGCTCTGCTTCGTGGGCATGATGATTGCAGTGGGCGTTGGGGTCAAAAACAAGCCGACCAGCCAGATAATCTGCGGCAGCGGCATCCGCACTGCCGGAAATACCGCCAAACAGCTGGATGCCAGCCTGCGCAAGGGCGGCCTGGGTACCGGCACCAATCCCGCCGCATAAAACCACATTGACCTGATGCTGAACCAGGAAGCCTACCAGCGCACCATGGCCCTGCCCGTTGCTGGAAACAACCTCGCTGCTCAAAATTAGGCCGTTTTCTGCATCGTAGATTTTGAATACGCCGGTGGCTGCCCAAAAACGGAGCCGCCGGCCTTTGCTATTTGCTGCATGTGAGGATACTTCACAAAAGCTGACGCAATCCGGCGTGAACACAGCAAAAATGCCGGACATTTGTTGCCTGCCGCGGGAAACAAATAGCAGATGCACCCAAGGAATCTGTGACAAAAAAGTGTAAATTTGGAAGCTTTGCAGGTTGAAAGCCGCACAAGGATATGATAAAATAAACTACATAGTTAAAGGAACAAGATAAAACGAAAAGACGTTATAAAATGATAAAATACATTGTAGCGTCTGTAAAAAACAAGGATGTCAGGTGATTGAGGTTGAAAACGTTGAACCAGAAGATGGAATACTTACGGAACGGCGTGCGGTACTGCCTGTTGCTGATTTTGTTGGTGCTTGCCTTTGCAACAGGTGCCCATGCGGCACAGGATGATTACTATTATCCCAATTATGATGCATCGGCCAATGGATGTGTGGACTTGATGAATTACGTCAAGCGTGTTACCGTTACGGTCAATGGTGTGGACTATACCCTGAACCAGCTGGACCAGATGCGCCAGCAGGGAACCCCGCTGACCATGCAGGTTGGCGATACCATCTCCTTCAACGTGCTGTTCGGTTTGCAGGGCCGCGCTTATGACCCGAACGATGCCACACTGGTGGATGAGTCCAATTCGACCTATGTGACCTATACCCATGATACAACCATGCTGGATGGCACAACGGTGGCAGCGGGCAGCCAGGCAATCCTGGATGACTCCAGCCTGATGAAAGAAAACACCACCAAGGGCAACAGCTACCTGCGTATGGATATCGGTTGGCTGCTGGATGCCTGCCCCGGCAACTATAATATCGAGTATACGGATGGCAACGTCAGCTTCTATCAGGGCGGCGAAAACAACCGCTATCTGTATGTTTACTTCCCGCACGGCATCGGCAATGATACCTATGCTGAGAACGGCTACTTTACCATTACCACAACCCTTTCCCGCACGATGGACAGCATTACCATCCCGGTACCCAACTGTTTTTTTGGTTCTCGTACCAGCTGGATCGTGTACGTTATGGTCAAGGAACATGTGGAAAACAGTTACTCCGGCAACATCAGCAGCTATGGCCGCATCACGGTCAAGAAAAAGTGGATTACCGATGACAGCAACCACGGCCCGGCCAGAATTGTGCTGACCTATACCCAGGATGGCCAGCAGCGCAGCGCCACCCGTACCATCACGGGGGATGGCACCGTTTACTTTGATATCCGCCAGGGCATGACCAACTGCAACATCAGCGAGGATATGACCGGCCTGGATGGCTATGTTTCCACCATGACCACCAGCGATGACGGCAAAACCTTTACCTTTACCAACGCCAAGCGGCAAAAGCTGATCGTGAGCAAAAAGTCCGCCACCGGCAGCGATGAACTGCCCGGCGCAAAACTGGTGGTTTACAGCGTAGGCTCCGATGGTACCCAGAGCGAGATCGACAGCTGGAAGACCGAAAGCACTCCGCACGAGATGCAGCTTTCGCCCGGCAACTACCTGCTGCGCGAAACTTACGCTCCGGCAGGCTATGCCATGACTAGCGATATTACCTTTACCATCAATTCGGATTTTACCGTTGCCGTAACTTCCAAATCCGGCAAGCTGGATGGCCAGACATTGACTGTTATTGACCAGCCACTGGAAGTCAAGCTTTCCAAGGTGGACCCCAACGGCAACTCTCTGGCAGGGGCTTCCATGACGCTGACGGATAAGAACACCGGCAAGCTGGTTCACAGCTGGGTTTCCGGTACAGAACCGGAAAAGCTGGTGATGACCGGCAACACCGGCGAGGTGCTGGTGGCAGGCCATACTTACATCATGCACGAGGAAAGCGCCCCGGAGGGCTATGCTCAGGCTGCGGATGTAGAGTTCTACTTTAACGGTGACGGCACCATCCCCAACTGTGGCTACCACCTGGTCAAGATGGTGGACCAGCCGAGCGCAACGCCGACACCGAGCAATCCTTCGGAGAACCCGGACAAAACGCCCAACCCGGATGGTGATCCGACCCCGGGTAACCCCGGCGACGACCTGAATATGCCGGGTAACGCAATACCCAATGGCGATGGTGATACCCCCAAGATTAGCCCCACGGCCCCGCCGAATGTTCCGGCTTTTGCAAACGGTCAGTACGGCCTGCCCACCGGTGACAGCCCGGTGATGTGGATCTTCCTGGCGCTGGCAGTTGTATGTATTGGCGCAGCAGTAGGTGTGACCGTGGTGCGCAAAAAGAAAGAAAACGGCGATGATGCCTCGCATTCCGACAGGGGGTAAGCATGAACAGACAAAATCCCTCTTATAGCGGGCAGCCCCGCCGCTCCACAGGCAGCAGTACCCACCACAAATCCAGCAGAAAGCAGTACACCATGTACCGTGAGCCGCCGGAGAAAGATCCCAAGCCGCACCGTCGGCGCAGTACGGATGGCGTAACGGCAGCGCAGCTTTCCAAGTTTATTGTACCGGCGCTGCTGGCTGCCGCGGTGGTGTTCCTGCTGTTGTTCTTCTGGCAGTGGACAAGCTACCAGAAAAGTGATGAAGAATACCAGACCCTGCGCACCCAGCTTGTCTGGATGGATACCAGCACCGGCGGCGATAACGCCCCGGCTTCCCGCCTGGACTTTACCGCGTTGAAAGAGCAGAACCCGGACGTTACCGCATGGCTCAGTGTGCCGGGGCTGGAACTTTCGCTGCCGGTGGTGCAGAACGAAGATTCCAACTATTACCTGCGCCGCAGCTTTTCCGGTGCAAGCAGCAACGATGGCTGTCTGATCCGCCCTTCGTGGGATTCCACCAGCTGGGCGGACGGTCTGTGCCATGTGATCCATGGCCACAACATCCATAACGGCGCCATGTTCGGTAAGCTGGATGCTTACCGCAAGCAGGATTTTTACAGCGCAAACCCAACGTTTACCCTGTACACGCCGGATGGCGACTACCAGTGCCGCATCTTCTCGGCACACGATGCCAAATCGGACGACCCGTGCTATGCGCTGGATTACAGTGAGGGCGAAGATTACGATGCCTTTTTGCGGTATCTGAAAGAACTTTCGCTGTATGATACCGGCGTGGATGTTCCCAGCGGCAGCCATATCCTGACGCTTTCCACCTGCCGCTCCGCCTATGCTTCCAACAACCAGCGCTTTGTGGTACACGCCATCATGGAACCCATCAACCACGCGCAGTAAGGTTGCGGGATAGCGAAACAAAAGCACCCGAAATGATAAGACAAATTTAGATAACCGCCCGTCTGTTTGGAATAGGACATTCCGGCAGGCGGGCGGTTATTTTGGTTTTGTATTTGTATAGTATGAAAAGAGGGCAGAAACCCTGCCCAATTTGTAGGGAACGGTCTTGAACGTTCCGCGGGCTGAGGATTGGCACATACAAAAATATCTGGCCCCAACGTTGAGGAACGGTCAAGACCGTTCCCTACAGAGCAATAAAAAATATCATCTAAAACAACCAAGGCCCGCTGCATCCCAAAATCCTGTGCAACAGGCCTTGATCTTATTTTGTATGTAATACGAGATTAAAGTTTCTTCGGTTCCTTCTTTTCAAAGAAGGAATACAAACCCTCGTAAAAAATCACACTCTCACCATGTTGCGGGTGATCTCGGCCAGGGAATGTGCACCGCACATACTCATGGTGTCGGCCAGCTCACCGGCCAGCTTGTCCACATACACCTGAACACCCTCGGCACCGGCACCGTAAATGGCGTTCACAAAGGGGCGGGCAATCAATACGGCGTCTGCGCCAAGGGCCAACGCCTTAAATACATCCACACCCGTGCGGATGCCGCCATCCACCAGAATCTTGCAGCGGCCATTGACGGCCTCCGCAATTTCCGGCAGAACTTCTGCTGTGGCGGGCACCTGGTCCAGAACGCGCCCGCCGTGGTTGGAAATCACGATCGCCGAAGCACCGGCTTCCACCGCTTTCTGCGCGCCGCGTGCCGTCATGACGCCCTTGATGATGAACGGAACCTTGGCATCCGCAATAATGCCGCGCAGCTCCTCCACCGTTTTGCTGCCGGCGGGCGGGTTCAGGTTCTTCAAAAACGGCAGACCGGCGGCGTCAATGTCCATGGCAACGGCAAACGCGCCGGTGGCACGCACCAGGGCCATCTTTTCTGCAATCGTCCCGGCATCCCAAGGCTTTACGGTTGGAATGCCAAACCCGGCATTGGCTTTTACCGCCTTGCAGGCACCCACCATAACCGCGGGATTGGTGCCGTCACCGGTGAAAGCCAGGATCCCGGCATCGTGGCAGGCGGGAACCAGAATATCATTGTACTCCAGGTCGGTGTACTTGGTGCCGTAATGCAGCTGCATGGCACCCACCGGCCCGGCAAAAACCGGGATGCGGTAACTGTGGCCGAACATTTCCAGCGTGGTGTCCGGCTCACCCGATTCGCAAATGGTGTCCATGTTCACCCGCACGTTCTGCCATGCGCTGTAATTGCGGATGGCAACATCACCCACGCCCTTGGCACCGGGACCCGGCACCGTGTTGCGGCAGGCACGCCCATCACACACAGGGCACGCTTTGCAGGGCCCCATCTGGCCACGCGCTGCAGTAAGTACTTCGTTATACGTCATGGTCGTTTGCTCCTTTGTGGCGGCAAAAGCCGCAGTGTTTGCTCACTGCCATTGTAGCCTATTTGCCGCAAACCCGCAAGTGCATTTTGCCCGCCGCACAAGGGGCTACCCAAATACCTGTTGGTGTGCTATGATATTAACATAACAAGGTTTAGCGCCAAATGCCCGTGCCTGCACGGAAAAATACTTATCCGTTGGGAAAGCCGAAAAAGCAAAAAAATGGCCTGTTTTTGCAACGTGGCGGACTTTTTGGATTTCCGGTATCCCCAAAATGGATGTACAATAGAAAGGAATCACAATGAAATTTTCAGAAATGAAGTACGAACGCCCGGACCTGGATAAGGTTCTGGCCCAGTGCGAAGAATATGCCAAAAAGATGGCCGCTGCCCAGAGCGGCGAAGAACTGGTACAGCTTTACCGCGAAGAAAACGCCATGATGGCCCATTACCACACGGCATCCTGCCTGGCATCCATCCATTATACCCAGGATACCCGCGATGAATATTGGAGCGGGGAACAGGAATGGTTTGATGCAACCGGCCCGGCGGTCAGCAATGCAGCACGCAATGTTGCGGAGGCGATTCTTTCCAACCCGCACGCTAAAGCGCTGGAAGAAGCGTTCGGTACCCGCATTCTGCCCAGCCTGCGCAACCTGGTGCTGAGCATGGACGACCGGGTGATCGAACTGCAGAAAGAGGAAAATGCCCTGACCAGTGCTTACCAGAAATTGTACGGCGGTGCAATGGCGGAGCTGGACGGCAAACAGCTGACCATCCCGCAGCTGACGCTGTATAAGCAGAGCACTGACCCCGCCATGCGCCGTAAGGCTTACGAGGCGGAAGCCGTTTACTTTGACGCCCACCGCGCCGAGTTTGACGAGATCTATGATAAGATGGTCAAGAATCGCAACGAGCAGGCACGCATCCTGGGCTACAACGATTACAGTGAGCTGAGCTATATCCGCATGAACCGCATCGGTTACGGCCCGGCGGAGGTTGCCGCGTTCCGCCAGGAAGTGGTGGAGCAGGTGGTGCCCATGATCCAGAAGGCTCTGGCTCTGCGCAACAAGCGCACCGGCATTGAGAACCCCATGTTCTGGGACAGCACCATCAGCTTTGCGGACGGCAACCCCGTGCCGCACGGCAGCTATGACGAGCTGATGGCCGGTGCCCGCAAGATGTACCATGAGCTCAGCCCCGAAACGGCAGAGTTCATCGACTTCATGCAGGATAACGAGATGTTCGACGTTCTCAGCCGCCCCGGCAAAATGAGCGGCGGTTATGAGGAAATGCTGCCCGATTACAAGACCCCCTTCATCTTTGCCAACTGGAACGGCACGGCGGGGGATGTGGATGTGCTGACCCATGAAGCAGGGCATGCGCTGGAAGGCTACCTGGCTGCCCGCAGCCCCAAGAACATCCCCGAAGATATCCAGTGCCCCGGTATGGAGAGCGCCGAGATCCACTCCATGAGCATGGAGTTCCTGACCGCCCCCTGGCATCACCTCTTCTTTAAGGAGGATACGGATAAATACGAGCTGCTGCACGCCGAGGACAGCTTTATCTTCCTGCCATACGGCTGCATGGTGGATGAATTCCAGCACATTATGTATCAGCAGCCAGATCTTACGCCGGATGAACGCAATGCCGTCTGGCTGGAGCTGGAAAAGAAATACCGCCCCTGGAACAAGTTCGGCGACCTGCCGTTCTATGGCCGCGGCGCAGGCTGGCAGCGCCAGCTGCATATCTTTGAATGCCCGTTCTACTATATTGATTACTGCCTGGCAACCGCCATTGCTCTGCAGTTCTTTGTGGCCAGCCTGAAGGACCACAAGGACGCCTGGCAGCGCTATATGAAGCTGACCAACCTGGCCGGTATGGCAACCTATACCGAGCTGGCCGAAAGCGCCGGAATGAAAGCCCCCTTTACCAAGGGCAGCCTGACCGAGCTTTCCCGCGCGGTGGCGGATTGGATCGAGCAGCATCAGGTAAGCTAAAACAGAATAAGCATCACTTTTATGCCGCAGGCTGTGTGCCTGCGGCATTTTTGCTGCCATTTTTGAAGTAGTGGGAAAGAACCAGATAAAATATATTGACTGACATAATATTATATGATATCTAATATATAGAACAAAATAATACCGGCAGAGCCGCCGCCACACGCAGCGGCACTGCCGGGCTAATACAACAGGGAAGGGGGCACCCACATGAGCTTTACCACAGGCGCGGCGCTGCTGGATGCCGTGGTGCTGGCGGTCGTATCGCGCGAGGAAGAAGGCACTTATGGCTACAAGATCACCCAGGAGATCAAGCAGGCGCTGGAATTGAGCGAATCGACACTGTACCCGGTGCTGCGGCGGCTGCAAAAAGATGGCTGCCTGACCATTTACGATGAACCGTTCAATGGCCGCAACCGCCGCTATTACAAAATTACCCCGCTGGGGCGGCAGCAGCTGGCAGGCTACAAGGCAGAGTGGAAAGTTTACGCCGCCAACATTGACCATATTTTTGGGGAGGATGCAAAATGACAAGGCAGGAATATATGCAGCAGCTGGCAGCTCTGCTGGCCGCAATGCCGGAAGCCGAACGCCGGGATGCCCTGGATTATTACGAAGAATACTTTGATGCTGCAGGCCCCGAAAAAGAGGCCCAGACCATCCAGGAACTGGGCAGCCCCCAGAATGTGGCGGAAAAGATATGGGAGGGTACCGGGGCACAGTCCGGCACGCCGATGCCGGATAACAGCATGCCAGAACAGGGCAGCAGGCGCAGAAAAAGCCCGGTGTGGATTGTGCTGGCTATCCTTGCGATTTTGATTGTTGTGCTGCTGGTGTTCATCGGCTCTTTCAAAATTGTGACAAAATATCAGTACAGCATTGCAGAGAGCGCAACGGCAGAAGAAGTTCCCCCGCAGGAAACCACCGGGGAAGCCAATGGGGAAGCCGCCGGGGGAGCAACCGAAAATATGGACGAAAGCACGGATGAAAATACCGAAACAGCCATCACAAAGGAAAGTGCAAAAAGCGAAAGCACCAATCGGTTGGAAAGCAGCACGATGACGCTGGATGCAAAGCAGGTCCAAACGATGGTACTGGACCTGGACTGCGGTGAGGTTGCTTTTGTGCGCAGCAATGCAGCGGATGAGATAACGGTCCGGTTTGAAAATTTCTATTCCGACTGGCTGGAGCGTACCGTGGACGAGAGCGGCTTTAGCGTGCGGTACAAAATACCCAAAGGCTATATTTCCGGCAGTGACCCCACGCCCACGCTGAGCATCGCCCTGCCGGAGATAGAACTGGAACAGATAGAGCTGAATCTGAACCTGGGCAGCGCCGACCTTGGTACACTGAAAGCCAAAAGCATACAGGCAGACCTTGCCCTCGGCAGCCTGTATGCGGATGAGCTGCAAACCGGGCAGCTGGATGCAACGCTTGCCCTGGGCAGTGCAGAGCTTGGCACCGTGCAGGCAGAGCGCGTGACGATTGAAAACGCCCAGGGCGATGTGACGATCAGCCGCCTGGTGGGGGCCAGCCAGGTGCAGGTAACCGACCAGCTGGGCAATATTGCCCTGACCCTGGGGGAAAAGGCAGACGGTTACAGCGTGCAGGCTGCATGCGGCCTGGGCAGCATTACGGTAAGCGGCGCCAAGCAGGCAAGCCCTTACAGCGCCAACAGCAAAGCAGCCAACGCTGTGATTCTGGATGCTGCGCTGGGGGATATTACCCTGAACTTTGAGGAATGAGCGGGGAAAAGAGCATCACATGTGCGGCATGCCAGAACGCGTTTGGAGCCCGTTCCAAACGGCGGACGGGTGCCGATGTGCAAAATGTTTTGATTAGTCATACTCTTGCGCCTGGCCATGGTGCAGTTTATACAACTTTTGCCCAAAAGGCCAAAAAAAGATTTAATGCAACAAATTTTGCATATTGTACGCGAATGTGGTACAATAACCAATAAGCAAATCAGGCAACGAAAAGGGTAAAGGAGAATTGCGAAATGGCGTATTATTTTAGTGAACCGTCCCGTACCTTCGGCGAGTATCTGCTCGTCCCCGGCTATTCCTCTTCGGAGTGCATCCCCACGGCAGTCAGCCTCAAAACCCCGCTGGTCAAGTACCGCAAGGGCGAAGAAGCCTGCCCCCTGACCATGAACATCCCCATGGTTTCGGCTATCATGCAGTCCGTTTCCGGCGAAAAGCTCGCCATTGCCCTTGCCAAGCAGGGCGGCGTTTCTTTCATTTACGGCTCCCAGTCCGTTCAGTCCGAGGCTGATATGGTTCGCCGTGTCAAGGCTTACAAAAAGGGCTTTGTTACCTCTGATTCCAACCTGCCGCCGGAGGCTACCCTGGCTGATGTGTTGGACCTGAAAACCCGTACCGGCCATTCCACCGTTGCCATCACGGCTGACGGCACCCCCCACGGCAAGCTGCTGGGCATTGTGGCATCCCGTGACTACCGCCTGTCCCGCATGAGCACCGATCTGAAAGTGACTGAGTTCATGACCCCGCTGGACAAGCTGGTTACCGCACCGGCCAACACCAGCCTGCATGACTGCAACGATATCATCTGGGATAACAAGATCAACTCTCTGCCGCTGGTAGACGAGCAGGGCAACCTGCAGTATATGGTTTTCCGCAAAGATTATGATTCCCACAAGGAACATGCCAATGAGCTGCTGGATGCCAACAAGAGCTATGTTGTCGGCGCCGGCATCAATACCCGCGACTATGCCGAGCGCGTGCCCGCCCTGGTGGATGCCGGCGTGGATGTGCTCTGCATCGACTCTTCCGAAGGTTACAGCGAATGGCAGTCCCGTACCATCGCCTGGATCCGTGAGCATTACGGCGACAAGGTAAAGGTCGGTGCAGGCAACGTGGTGGACCGCGAGGGCTTCCTGTTCCTGGCAAAAGCCGGTGCAGACTTTGTCAAGATCGGCATTGGCGGCGGCTCCATCTGCATCACCCGCGAAACCAAGGGCATTGGCCGCGGCCAGGCAACCGCCGTTATCGAGGTTGCCAAAGCCCGCGATGAATACTATGAGCAGACCGGCATCTATATCCCTATCTGCTCCGATGGCGGCATTGTGCATGACTACCACATCACCCTGGCATTGGCAATGGGCGCTGACTTTGTTATGCTGGGCCGTTACTTTGCCCGCTTTGATGAATCCCCCACGAACAAGCTGCGCGTTGGCGGCAACTATGTGAAGGAATACTGGGGCGAAGGTTCCAACCGTGCCCGCAACTGGCAGCGCTATGATCTTGGCGGTGCCCAGAAGCTGAGCTTTGAGGAAGGCGTTGATTCTTACGTTCCGTATGCCGGCCCGCTGGCCGATGGCGTGCAGACCACGCTGTACAAGGTGCGTTCCACCATGTGCAACTGTGGTGCGCTGTCCATTCCGGAACTGCAGCAGAAAGCCCGCCTGACGGTCGTTTCTTCCACCTCCATTGTGGAAGGCGGCAGCCATGACGTTATCCTGAAAAACAACCCGAACAATGTTTAAGCTGTTCCGGGTTGGGGCACCACGGCCAGCAGAATTTGCGCTTGCAATCTGATAGGATTTGTGGTATTATAACCAACATGAGATGCAAAGGGGCAGCTACCAATACAGCTGCCCTTTTTTGCACTTTTGCGGGTTCAGGCGGTAACATTGTGCGTTTTAACCGCCTGGGGCCGGGGGCTCAGCCCCAAAACAATCAGGGACGCGGCAGAATGGCTGCGCCAATTAAGAGAGGGAAAGAATTATGAAAAAATTTGCCTGCGTTGCGCTGAGCACTGCACTGCTGGCCAGCATGCTGGCTGCCTGCGGCAGCTCCGCATCCACCACCCCAGCGGCTTCCTCCGCTGATACATCCTCCGATACCGGGGCATCTTCCATCGAAGCTGCCGCTTCCACCGGGGCTGCAGCAGATGGTTCGCTGCACGTTGCCATGAACACCGATATCCAGACGATGGATGTGCACAAGACCAACAACGACTACATGGTGCCGCTGAATATCTTTGACCGCCTGTTTGAGATCAAAACCAATGCGGACGGCTCCACTGAGCTGGAGAAGAGCCTGGTGGAAGACTACACCGTTTCGGACGACGGCCTGACCTATGATTTCACCCTGCGCAGCGGTGTTACGTTCTCTGACGGCACCCCGCTGACCGCCAACGATGTCAAGTATACCTTTACCCGTATGCTGGCCCTGCCGGACAGCGTGCAGACGGATTATGGCTCTGCCATTGCCGGTGCGGAAGCTGTGATGGATGGCACCGCCACCGACCTGGAAGGCATTCAGGTGATTGATGACACCCACTTTACCGTTACCCTGTCGGATCCGTTTGCCGGTTTCCTGTATGAGCTGGCAACCGCTTCCTGCTCCATCATGAGCGAGAAGAACGTGGAGGAAGCAGGCGACCAGTTTGGTATGGACTGCTCCAAGACCATCGGCTCTGGCCCGTATGTGGTCACCAGCTGGACCCGCGACAGCAGCATTGTGCTGGATGCCAACCCCAACTACTGGGGCGAAAAGCCCAGCGTGCAGCATGTGGAAATTTCCATCGTGCCGGATTCTTCCACCATGAGCATGATGTTCCAGAACGGTGAGCTGGATATCCTGGACTGCGATTACATTGACGCTGCCGTTGTCAACTCTACCTACAAGACCCAGTATGCCGATGATATCGTAACCTCCAACCGTCTGGGCACCACCTACATGGCTCTGAACGAGAATGTGGAGCCGCTGAACGATGTCAAGGTCCGCAAGGCCATCCAGATGGCCATTGACCGCCAGACCATCCTGGATACCGTGTATAACGGCGATGGCAGCCTGGTGGACGGCATTTACCCCAAAGGCCTGATCGGCTACACCGAGGACAACGAGGGTTGGCTGAAGTACGACCCCGAACAGGCCAAGAGCCTGCTGGCCGAAGCCGGTTACGCGGATGGCTTTACCATGGAGATTGCTGCCGATAACTCCAGCAGCGATTCCACTCTGCTGGTCATCCAGATCGTGCAGCAGTACCTGCAGCAGATCGGGATTAACGCCGAGATCAAGAGCTATGACCCCGCCAGCTGGCTGGATCTGCGCAAGAGCGGCGATATGGTCAGCTTTGTCAGCTCCTGGACGGCCGACTATAACGACCCGGATAACTTCATTTACACGTTCTTCGGTACCCCCGAAAAGAGCAATGTGCGCAGCCTGAACTACTTTAACACCGACGTTATGAGCCGTGTTGCTGCCGCCCGCGGCATTGTGGACGACACCAAACGCCTGACCGAGTACGCCGCGCTGGAAAAGCAGATCGTGGAAGAGGACGCTGCATGGGTACCCATGTTCAGCCGTTCCCACCTGTTTGTTAAGGGCGACCGGATCGCCTCCTTCACCCCGCACTGGGCCGGTTATAACGATACCCAGTATATCAACGTTACCTTGAAGTAATTTTTGGACAAAAAAAGTTACAAATAATGCAATGCAGGCTGCGACCACAGGTTGCAGCCTGCATTTTTTATGTTATAATTTTAATGCTTGTATATTTTACAGCATAAAAGTGTAAAAATATACAGCCGCTCAAACAGACTGTCCATAAGGTAAAACTGCATTCTGCCTGGCAGGGACCGTAGGGGCGCACATTGTGCGCCCACGAACCTGAAAACTTAGGGCAACACCGCACAATTCCCGCCTTGCGGCTTAAGCACCGCTCCGGCAGCT